>Ga0102591_1000562_pt1 | contig 68547 bp, 41 predicted proteins | sample AraplaCol_mCL_r2_2_FD_76860 | JGI IMG/M metagenome (GOLD analysis project Ga0102591, IMG submission 76860) | Arabidopsis root microbial communities from North Carolina, USA - plate scrape MF_Col_mCL_r2 (SPADES assembly) (version 2) | ecosystem: Host-associated > Plants > Roots > Endosphere... | reverse complement strand
CGCATCAATGGCCAGGCGGTGCTGCAGTTCGCACCGACCGACGCGGTGACCCTGACCCTGGACTACACCTATTCGACCAACGAGATCGAAGAGAATCGTGGCGAGCAGGGCATGTGGCTGCAGAACAGCAACTACACCGATGTGGTCTTCGACACCAGCGGTGCGGTGGCTACGCCGATCTACATCCGTGAGATCGCCGGCACCAAGGACTTCGGGCTTGAACAGCAGCGCAGCATGCAGAAGTACAAGCTGGGTTCGCTCGGCTTCAATGCCACCTGGAACATCACCGACCGCTTCAAACTGAGCTTCGACGGCCACGACTCGAAGAACGAGAGCCGGCCGAACGATCCGCTCACCGGCGGCGGCTCCATCTTCTCCAGTATCGCCGGCACCAACAACTGCACCACCGGACCGCAGTGCGGTGGCACGTACGTGCAGGAAATGGTCTGGAACAACGGCCTGCCGGTGGGCACCCAGGTCTGGTACCCGACCGCTGCCGATGCCATCGCCAAGACCAACGGCGTGGTCAACGGCGGGTTCGTGCCGGGCGAGATCGGCTCGCAGGTGCTGCGCATCAATTCGCAGACCCAGATCAGCGAGATCAAGCAGGGTCGCATCGACGGTGAGTGGGCCTTCGACGCGGGCCGCTTCCAGTTCGGCGTGGACTCCAGCAAGCAGACCACCCACCGCATCCAGGCTGCGGAGAATTACAACACCCTGGGCGACTGGGGCGTGGCCAATGTGAACGGGGACGTTGCCAACGGCCTGATGGACCTGCTGCAGCCGGTGAACATCGTCGGCATGTTCGACGACTTCAACGTCAACAGCTTCAGCGCCTGGCGTGGCGACGCAGGCCGGCTGGCGCAGTGGGCGGGCCAGTACTATGGCGCCAACCTCGGCGTCAGCCCGCAGAATGCCGCCGACAACCGGGTCGAAGAGAAGACCAATTCGGCCTATATCCAGGTCGAGCTGGACGGCGACCTGGGCGGCCACCGCACCAATACGCGCCTGGGCGTCCGCTACGAGACCACCGACGTGGTGTCGACCTCGATCATCGCCATTCCGGAAGGCATCCAGTGGCAGGCGAACAATGACTTCCGCGTGCTGTTGTCCAACGAGCAGCAGCCCTTCACCGAGAAGACCAGTTACAGCTACATCCTGCCGAACCTGGACTTCAGCATCGACCTGCTGGATGACCTGAAGGGCCGCGTGTCGTTCGGCAAGAGCATCGCCCGCGCACCGATCGGCAACCTGTATGCCGGTCCGACCGCACAGCAGCCGTTCGGCTCGGTGCTGATCGATCCGTCTTCGCGGGCCAGCGGCACGGCGCAGAACCCGGCCCTGAAACCGCTGGAATCGGACAACCTGGACCTGGCGCTGGAATGGTACTTCGCCGATGCCAGCTACGTGTCGGTGACCTACTGGAACAAGCGGGTCAGCAACTTCATCGGCAACACCATCGTGCAGGAAAACCTGTACGGTCTGCGCGACCCGTCCTCGGGGCCGGACGCGCAGGCGGCGCTGGGGTTCCTGACCAGTGGGGCGTGTATCGCACAGGTGGGTCCGGCCAACGCGGCGGCCTGCTCGGCCAACGACACCTCGCTGTTCACCGCGCTGGCGCTGCTGCGCAACAACCCCGCCGGGCTGGGCGCCTACAACGGCACCGACGCGCAGGTACTGGCCACCGAAGCGGCCTACGACCTGGTAGGCGAGGCGGACGACCCGCTGTACCAGTTCAACGTCAACCGCCCGATCAACCAGAACGAGTCCAAGCTGCATGGCTGGGAGCTGGGCGGGCAGTACTTCTTCGGCGACACCGGCTTCGGCGTGCTGGCCAACTACACCATCGTCAATGGCGACGTGGGCTACAACGACGCCGGCGATCCGAACGTCGACCAGTTCTCGCTCACCGGCCTCAGCGACACCGCCAACGCCATGCTGATGTACGAAAAGTACGGCTGGTCGGTCCGCCTGGCCTGGAACTGGCGCGACCAGTACCTGATCCTGGCCAACCAGGGTTCCAGCCGAAACCCGTACTATGTGGAAGAGTACGACCAGTGGGATCTCAGCGTGGGCTACACGCTGAATGACAACTGGTCGTTCAGCCTGGAAGCGATCAACCTCACCGGTGAAGACGTACGTTGGCGTTCGCGCACGTCGCAGATGATGGTGAAACTGGCCGACCAGGATCCGCGTTACATGCTTGGCGTTCGTTACAGGTTCTGAACAGGCCACGGGTGCCGCTGTTCCAGCGGCGGCACCCGTGCAGGCTCCTGCTGGGATTGGACTACACATGCCGCGTTACGAAATGCTCAACAACATCGCCCACCGGGAGCTGCGGGTAGCGACCGGGTTCGGGCCCGAATATGGCGACGCGGTAGGCATGGTGCCGGCCTACCCGAGCGAGTACGCCGAACTGCAGCGCGAATACCCGATCTTCCTGCGCAGGGACGCCGCCAGCGGGGAATGGCAGTCGGTGGCCTTGCTGGGGTTCGAGCAGCACGAGAACCTGTACCTGCAGGAGGGCCGCTGGAACGCGTCCTACCTGCCCGGTGCTGCGGCCAAAGGGCCGTTCCTGATCGGGTTCCAGGAAAACCGCATCGATGGCGAGCTCACCCGGGAGGCGGTCCTGCACGTGGATCTCGACCATCCGCGCGTGGGTACGTCGCAGGGTGAGCCGGTGTTCCTGCCGCAGGGTGGCAATACGGCGTACCTGGATCACATTGCCAACGTGTTGCGCGGCATCCACGACGGCCATGCGTTTGGCGCCGACATGTTTGCCATGCTCGACGCGAAGGGACTGATTCAACCGGTCACGCTCGACGTGCAGATCGACCCGCAGAACAGGGTAGGGGTGAACGGCCTGCACGCGATCGACCGCGACCGGTTGGCCCAGCTGGACGGTGCCGCGCTGGCCGAGCTCAACCGTGCCGGCTACCTGGAAGGCGCGTACCTGATGCTGGCGTCGCTGCACAACATGCGGCGGCTGATTGCCGAAAAGCAGCGTCGCCTGCGCTCGCAGGACGCCGCCGTGGCGGCGGGCAGGAACTGACCGATGCCGGATGGCGTTGCCATGCGCACCCTGGAGGGCCTTCAGCCCGACGCGCTGCCGCTGGAGGCACTGGTTGCCGCTGGCGAGCCGGTGGTGCTGCGTGGCATCGCGCGTGACTGGGCGCTGGTACAGGCCGGGTCGCGCTCCACCCACGAGGCGCTGGCGTACCTGCGCGGTTTCGATGCGGGCGTGCCGGTGCAGTACTCCTTCGGCGGCCCCGAGATCGAGGGGCGCCCGTTCTACAACGACGATTTCACCCGGTTGAATTTCGAGGTGCGGCGCGGACTCCTGACCCAGGTGCTGGACGAGATCGCCGACACCCTCGATGTGCCGAAGCCGCCCACCTACTACGTGGCCTCGCTGCTGATCGAACGTGCGCTGCCCGGGTTCGCACAGGCCAACGATGCCGGACTGGCCGGGCTGGGGATCGACGCGTCGGCCAGCATCTGGATCGGCAACCGGGTCACCGCCTCCTGCCATTACGACACCCCCGACAACCTGGCCTGCTGCGCGGTGGGCCGGCGCCGGTTCACCCTGTTTCCGCCGGAGCAGATCGAGAACCTCTATCCCGGCCCGCTGGAACCGACCCCGGGCGGGCAGGTGGTCAGCGTGGTGGACTTCGACCATCCGGACTTCGACCGCCATCCCCGGTTCCGTTACGCGCTGGCCAGCGCGCAGACCGCCGTGCTGGAGCCGGGCGATGCGATCTTCATACCCAGCATGTGGTGGCACCACGTGCGCAGCCTCGAACCGTTCAACGTGCTGGTGAACTACTGGTGGCGCAGCGTGCCGGGCTTCCTGTCTTCGCCGCTGCCGGCGCTGCAGCATGCGATGTGGGCGCTGCGCGATCTGCCGCCGCGCCAGAAGCAGGCCTGGGCAAAGATCTTCGAGTATTACGTATTCGGTCCCGGTGAGCGCGCAGGGCAGCACCTGCCCGACGTTGCCCGGGGTGAGCTTGCACCGTTCGATGAGACGCAGGCGCGGCGCACGCGCGCGCAGCTGCTCAGTCGACTCAACCGCTGATGGGGGCATCGCTTTGAACGCTGCGAACACGACCGAAGGGCGGATCCGCAAGGTAGTCATCGCCGGGGGCGGCACCGCAGGCTGGCTCGCCGGCTGCGCGCTGTCCCACCAGTTCCGCGAGCAGCTGGACATCACCCTGGTGGAGTCCGAGCAGATCGGCACCGTGGGCGTCGGCGAATCCACCGTGCCGCCAATCCGCACCTTCCACCGCTTCCTGCAGATCGATGAGCAGGAGTTCCTGCAGGCGGTGGCCGGCACCTTCAAGCTCTCGATCTCGTTCGAGAACTGGCGCCGCCCCGGCGAGCGCTTCATCCATCCGTTCGGCACCATCGGGCAGGGCACCTGGGCCACCCCGTTCCATCACTTCTGGCTGGACAGCCTGCGCCGCGGCATGCCCTCGGACCTGGGCGACTTCTGCCTGGAAAGCGTGGCCTCGCGCGGCGACCGGTTCTCGCTGCAGACCCAACCGCAGGTCAACTACGCCTATCACTTCGACGCCGGGCTGTACGCGAAATTCCTGCGCCGCCGCGCCGAAGCGCAGGGCCTGCGCCGGGTGGAAGGCAAGATCCGCGAGGTGCGGCAGCACGCCCACGACGGTTCCGTTGCGGCGCTGGTTCTGGAAGACGGGCAGGTGATCGAGGGCGACCTGTTCATCGACTGCACCGGCTTCCGCGGCCTGTTGACCGAGCAGACCCTGCGCAGCGGTTACGAGGACTGGAACCAGTGGCTGCCCAGCGACCGTGCCGTTGCGGTGCAGACCGAGTCGGTCAACCCGCCGGTGCCGTATACCCGTGCCATCGCGCACGAGGCCGGATGGCGCTGGCACATCGCGCTGCAGCACCGGGTGGGCTGTGGGCTGGTGTTCTCCAGCCGCCACCTGTCCGATGACGAAGCGCAGGCCAAGCTGTTGCGTGATGTCGAGGGCCCGCCGCTGCGTGATCCGTGGCTGGTGCCGTTCCGCAGTGGACGCCGCTTGAAAGCGTGGAACAAGAACGTGGTGGCGCTCGGCCTGGCCAGCGGCTTCATCGAACCGCTGGAATCGACCAGCATCCACCTGACCATCAGCGCCGTGGTGCGGCTGATCCAGCTGTTCCCGTTCGATGGGATCACCCCGACCCTGACCGCGCTGTACAACGATGTCAGCCGCCAGGAAATGGAGCACGTGCGTGACTTCATCATCCTGCATTACCACGCCACCCAGCGCGACGAGCCGATGTGGAAGGCGTGCCGCGAGATGGAGCTGCCCGAATCGCTGGCGCTTCGGCTGCGTGCCTGGCGCGAACGCGCACACGCCTGGCAGGACCCCGGCGAACTGTTCCGCGTCGATTCCTGGACCAGCGTGCTGATGGGGCAGGGCATCCAGCCGGGTCCGCCGCACCCGCTGGCGCGCGCGCTCGGCGATGCCGACCTGCGCACGCTGCTGGCGCGGATCCAGCAACCAGTGCAGCAGGCGGTTGCGACGATGCAATCGCAGGCGGATTTCATCGAGCGCTACTGCAAGGCGCCGGCAGAGGTCTGGCCACGGAGCCTGGCCACCGCCTAGCGTGGCCGTGTTCTGCTGCAGGAAATTGGTAGCGCTACCTTTCTGGAATACATGGGGAATATTGGATGGATCTGGTTGCTGGAATCGATGCAGGTACGCAGAGCCTGAAAGTGCTGGTCTACGACCCGGCCAAGCGCAGCGTGGTGGCCAGCGCCAGTGCCCCGCTTGAACTGGACAGCGCCGCCGACGGCAGCCGCGAGCAGCGCCCGGCCGACTGGGTGGCGGCACTGCACACCTGCTTCGCGGCCATCGCGCCTTCCGTGCGCGCGCGCATTTCCGCGCTGGCGGTGTCGGGCCAGCAGCACGGCTTCGTGCCCCTCGATGCCGCAGGGGAGGTGCTGGCACCGGCCAAACTGTGGTGCGACACCAGCACCTCGGCCGAGTGCATTCAGATCATGGACGCGGCGGGCGGCACCGAAAAGACGATCGCCCTGGCCGGCAACCCGATCCTGACCGGTTACACCGCTTCCAAGCTGCCGTGGACGAAGACTCACCGGCCGGATGCGTACGCACGCCTGGCCACCATCTTGCTGCCGCACGACTACCTCAACTTCGTGCTCACCGGCGAGCGCTTCTGCGAACATGGCGACGCCTCCGGGACCGGTTGGCTGGACGTGCGCACCCGAACCTGGTCGCCCGAACTGCTGCGCGCGACCGATCCGGACCGCAACCTGGCCGACTGCCTGCCGCCCATCGCGCCGCCCGACGCCCTGTTCGACATCGCCCCGGCCGCCGCGAAGGCGTTTGGACTGCCTGCCGCCGCGAAGGTGGCGGTGGGTGGCGGGGACAACATGATGGCCGCCATCGGCACCGGCTGCGTCGCGCCCGGCCGCCTGGCGATGAGCCTGGGCACCTCGGGCACGCTGTTCGCGTATTCCGACACGCCGGTGGTCGACCCCGACGGCGCGTGGGCCGCGTTCTGCTCGTCCACCGGTGGCTGGCTGCCGTTGATCTGCACCATGAACTGCACCGTGGTCACCGAACAGGTGGCCGACGCGTTCGGTTTCAGCACCCGCTTTGGCGACGGACACCTGCGCGCCACCGCACCCGGCGCCGACGGCCTGGTGATGCTGCCGTTCCTCAACGGCGAGCGAACCCCGGACCTGCCGCATGGCAAGGGCGTGCTGGCCGGGCTGGACACCACCAACATGACCCCGGCGCACTTCTACCGTGCGGCGATGGAAGGGGCTACCTACAGCCTGAAGTACGGCTACGACGCCTTCGTGCGTGCCGGCATGCGGTTCGAACGCATCGTGCTTACCGGCGGCGGCAGCAACAGCGCGCAGTGGCGGCAACTGGTGGCCGATGTGTTCGGCCTGCCGGTGGACGTACCGACCCAGCCCGAAGGCGCTGCGTTCGGCGCCGCGCTGCAGGCGCTGTGGGCGCTGGGCAAGGCGCGCGGGGACGCGGACTCGATCGCCGACATCACCGAGCGCCACGTTGCGCTCGACCCGCAGCTGTCCGCACGCCCGGATGCCTCGCGGGGCGCCGCCTACGCCGCCGCCTACGACCGTTTCCTGCGCCACCTTGATGCCATCACGCCGCTGCAGCGCGGCTGATCCCGCTTTTTTCGCGACACCTCGCACAACGAAAGGAACCGCAGCATGAGCACCCAGCCCTTCATCGGCGCCACCGAATACTTCCCCGGCATCGGCCGCATTCCCTTCGAAGGCCGCGGGTCGGACAACCCGCTTGCGTTCAAGGTGTACGACGCCAACAAGGTCATCGGTGGCAAGACCATGCAGGAGCACCTGCGCTTCGCGGTCTGCTACTGGCACACCTTCTGCAACGCCGGGCATGATCCGTTCGGCCCGGGTACCCGCCACTTCCCGTGGGAGGCCGGCACGCCGATGGCCAGCGCCGAAGCCAAGGTCGACGCCGCGTTCGAGTTCTTTACCAAGCTGGGCGTGCCGTACTGGTGCTTCCATGACATCGATCTGGCGCCGGACGCCGACGATGTCGGCGAGTACGAGAAGAACCTCAAGCACATGGTCGGCCTGGCCAAGGAGCGCCAGGACGCCACCGGGATGAAGCTGCTGTGGGGCACCGCCAACCTGTTCTCGCACCCGCGCTACATGAACGGTGCCTCGACCAACCCGGACTTCGCCGTGGTGGCGCGTGCCGCGGTGCAGGTGAAGGCGGCGCTGGAAGCGACCGTGGAGCTGGGCGGCGAACATTACGTGTTCTGGGGTGGCCGCGAAGGCTACGCCTCGCTGGTGAACACGCAGATGAAGCGCGAGGTCGACCACTTCGCGCGCTTCCTGACCATGGCGCGCGACTACGGCCGCAGCATCGGCCTGAAGGGCAACTTCCTGATCGAGCCCAAGCCGATGGAGCCGATGAAGCACCAGTATGACTTCGACAGCGCCACCGTGGCCGGCTTCCTGAAGGAACACGGCCTGCACAAGGACTTCAAGCTCAACATCGAAGCCAACCACGCCACGTTGTCCGGCCACACCTTCGAACACGACCTGCAGGTCGCCTCGGACCACGGCCTGCTGGGCAGCATCGACGCCAACCGCGGCAATGCGCAGAACGGCTGGGACACCGATCAGTTCCCGACCGACCTGTACGACACCGTCGGCGCGATGCTGGTGGTGCTGCGCCAGGGCGGGCTGGAAGGCGGCCTGAACTTCGACGCCAAGGTGCGGCGCGAGTCGACCGACATGGAAGATCTGTTCGTTGCCCATATCGGCGGCATGGACGCCTTTGCCCGCGGGCTGGAAGTGGCGCATGGGCTGCTCAACGACTCGCCGTGGGAGCAGTGGCGCGCCGAGCGCTACGCCAGCTTCGACAGCGGCGCCGGCAAGGACTTCGAACATGGCAAGCTCAGCCTGGCGGACCTGGCCGCACTGGGGGCGAAGGGCGGTGAGCCCAAGCAGATCAGCGGCAAGCAGGAACGCTACGAAAACCTGATCAATACCTACCTGCTGCGCTGATCGCGGCAACAAGGAAGAGCGCCATGACCCACCACACCCTCCCGCGTCGTACCCCCGTCCTGATGGTCGCGATCGTCCTGGCGCTGGTTGCCTGCAAAGGCGACGACAAGGTCGCCGCCACGGCGGCGCCCGCAGCCACTGCCGAGGCCACCCCGTGGCCGTCGGTGAGCTGGCCGCTGGCCGAAGACCCCGCCCTGGAAAAACGCATCACCGAGCTGATGGCGGGCATGACGGTGGAGGAGAAGGTGGGCCAGCTGATCCAGGGCGACATCGCCAGCACCACCCCCGAGGATGTCCGGAAGTACCGGCTGGGGTCGATCCTGGCCGGCGGCAACTCCGACCCCGGCGGCCGCTACGACGCCTCACCCGCGGAGTGGCTGGCGCTGGCCGATGCCTTCTACGCGGCCTCGATGGATACCGCGCAGGGCGGCAAGGCGATCCCGGTGTTGTTTGGCATCGATGCGGTGCACGGGCAGAGCAACATCGTCGGCGCCACCCTGTTCCCGCACAACATCGGGCTGGGCGCGGCGCGCAATCCGGAGCTGGTGCGCCGCATTGGCGAGATCACCGCGCTGGAAACCCGGGCCACCGGCATGGAATGGGCGTTCGCGCCCACCGTGGCGGTGCCGCAGGACGACCGCTGGGGACGTACCTATGAGGGCTACTCCGAATCGCCCGAGGTCGTAGCGAGTTACGCCGGCAAGGTGGTCGAAGGATTGCAGGGCAAGGTCGGTTCGCCGGAATTCCTCGACGGGCGCCATGTCATCGCCTCGGTGAAGCACTTCCTCGGCGACGGCGGCACCACCGACGGCAAGGACCAGGGCGACACGAAAATCAGCGAAGCCGAACTGGTACGCATCCATGCCGCCGGCTACCCGCCGGCGATCGCCGCCGGCGCGCAGACCGTGATGGCCTCGTTCAACAGCGTCAACGGCGAGAAGATGCATGGCAACAAGCCGTACCTGACCGATGCACTGAAGGGCCGGATGAACTTCGGCGGCTTCGTGGTCGGCGACTGGAACGGCCACGGCCAGGTCAAGGGCTGCACCACCACCGACTGCCCGGCGACCATCAATGCCGGGCTGGACATGCCGATGGCCTCGGACAGCTGGAAGGGCATGTACGAAACCACGCTGGCTGCGGTGAAGGCCGGCACGATTTCGCAGGAACGCCTGGACGACGCGGTGCGCCGGATCCTCAAGGTGAAGATGCGGCTGGGCCTGTTCGAGGCCGGCAAGCCGTCCGCGCGTGCGGTGGGTGGCCAGTTCGCCCTGATCGGCGCGCCGGAACATCGCGACGTGGCCCGCCAGGCCGTGCGCGAATCGCTGGTGCTGCTGAAGAACCAGGGTGGGGTACTGCCGCTGGCGCCGAAGCAGCGCATCCTGGTCGCCGGTGACGGCGCCAACGATGTCGGCAAGCAGGCCGGTGGCTGGACCCTGAACTGGCAGGGCACGGGCACCACCCGCAAGGACTTCCCGAACGCGGACACGATCTTCGAGGGCATCGCCCAGCAGGTCAGGGCGGCGGGGGGGCAGGCCGAGTTCGCAGTGGATGGCGCCTGGAAGGCCAAGCCTGACGTCGCCGTGGTGGTGTTTGGCGAGAACCCGTATGCCGAGTTCCAGGGCGACCTGGCAACACTGGCGTACAAGCCGGGCGACGAGACCGACCTTGCGCTGATCAGGAAGCTCAAGGCAGAAGGCATTCCGGTGGTCGCGGTCTTCCTGAGCGGTCGCCCGCTGTGGGTCAACCGGGAGATCAACGCTGCCGATGCCTTCGTTGCCGCATGGCTGCCGGGCTCGGAAGGCGCGGGCGTGGCCGACGTGCTGCTGCGCAGGCCGGACGGCGCCGTGCAGAACGACTTCAAGGGCAAACTGAGCTTCAGCTGGCCGCGCACTGCGGTGCAGTACGCCAACAACGTGGGGCAGAAGGACTACGATCCGCAGTTCGCGTTTGGCCATGGGCTGACCTACGCCGACAAGGGCGACCTGGCCGCGCTGCCTGAAGTGTCGGGGGTGACCGGTAACGAGGGCGCGGCCGGCGTGTTCTTCGCCCGTGGCGACGCCGGCGCCGGCATGGCGCTGCGGCTGGAAACCGCTACCGGGCAGGGCGTGACCGTCACCAAGGTGCCGGAGGGTCTGGACGGCGACCTGCTCAAGGTCACCGGGGTGGACCACCTGGTGCAGGAAGACGGCCGTCGTTTTGCCTGGTCGGGAACGGGTGAGGCGGTTGCCGCCCTGCAATCGCACACGGCCCTTGACCTGCAGCGCGAGAGCAACGGCGACCTGATGCTGGTCACCACGCTGCGCGTGGACGCCGCACCCAAGGGCGACGCCTGGCTGGCGGTAGGCTGTGGCACCGGCTGCACGGCGCGGGTGGCGATCGGCCCGACACTGGCGAAGCTGCCGGTGGGGCAGTGGACGCGCGTAGGCGTGCCCTTGAAGTGCCTGGCCGGTGCCGGCGCGCAGGTGGGCACGCTGGATCGCCCGTGGTCACTGGTGACCGCCTCGGCCATGACCGTCTCGATGTCGCGCGTCGCGCTGGGCGCATTGAACGAGGCGGACGTGACCGTCGCCTGCGCGGGCGCCGGCGCATGACGCTGCGGCGCGCCCTACCGACCCTTGGGCGGGCGCGCCACCGAGTCGCGCATCACCAGCCGGTGCGGCAGCACGTGGTCGGTCAACGGGCGCGCTTCGTCGTTGCGGTGGCGGATGGTACGCAGCAGGATATCGATGGCCGCATCGGCCATCGCCGCAATCGGCTGGTGGATGGTGCTCAGTTCCGGCCACACCGTGGTGGCGGCCGAGGTGTCATCGAAGCCGACTACCGAAAGGTCGCGCGGCACATCCAGTCCCCGCCGGTGCGCGACCGAAATGGCGGCAGCGCCCATGTCGTCGTTGCTGGCGAAGATGGCGGTCGGCGGCCGCGCGTGCGCGAGCAGCAGCTCTGCCGCGCCCAGCCCGGAGCGGTAGGTGTAGTTGCCACGCTGGACCAGTTCGGGGTCCACCTCCAGGCCCGCCTCCTGCAGCGCGACGACAAAGCCGTCGTAACGGCGTGCGCTGGCGCTGAGGTCATCGCGACCACAGATGAAGCCGATGCGCGTGTGCCCGTGCTGGATCAGGTGCTCGGCCATTTCTTTTCCAGCGTGGAAGTCGTCGATGCGCACGCAGGAAATACCGTCCCCCTGGCGACCGGACGCGATCGCCACCACCGGGATGCGCGCCTTCACCAGCTCGCCGACGGCGGCCGCGGATTCGCACAGGGGCGGTGGCAGGATCACGCCATCGACCCGGCTGGCCAGGCTGCGCGCGGCCTTGCGCTCGGCCTCGGCATCCATGTTCTCCCAGTAGTCGATGGTCAGCTGCACCGGTGCGTTGGACGCCACGCGCAGCAGGCCTACCAGCAGCTCACTCAGGTACGCACCGCTGGGGTTGGCATAGATCAGCGCGATGCGGGTGTGCTGCGCGGCGGCCAGCGCACTGGCCGCCACGTTGGGCGTGTAGCCCAGCTTGCGCACCGCACGCATCACGCGGTCGCGGGTCTCTTCGCGCACATTGCCCTGGTTGACTGCCCGCGACACGGTCATCGGCGAAACGCCTGCCAGCGCCGCCACCTCGTCGATCGTCACGCCACTGGTTTTGCGGCGGACCGATTTCTTCGGCTTGTCCAATACGCGTTTCCTTTCGTTTTCGCAACGCTACCGTGCGGCGGGCAGGGGAGATGATGCAGCGACCAGGGCACGTCTCCAGCTTACCCGGTTTACTGCCGAAAACGCCGCATCGTGCCGCTGTCGAACGGTGTCATTGGATGTCGAGCGCTGTCATCGCCTTGCTGCTTTTTGTAGGCAGCGCACGCGCCGAAGACGGTCATTCGCTGTGGATGCGCTATGTGCCGGTCGAGCCCGTGCTCGCCGCCACGTACCGCGCGCAGTTGAGCGATATCGTCGCGCCCGACGCGACGCCGACGCAGCGCGCTGCGCGTGCGGAACTGGAGCGCGGGCTGGCCGGTTTGCTGGGCAAGTCGCCGCGGATGCATGCCGATGCAGGCCGGTATTCCGTGATCCTGGGAACACCGCGGTCGTCCAACGTAATCGCAGCGCTGCACGGCCAGATGGATGCGCTGGGGCAGGATGGCTATGTGCTGAAGCGCGTGCAGCACGACGGACGCAGCGTGCTGGTGGTGGCAGGGCAGCGTGACATCGGCGTTCTCTACGGTGTCTTCCACCTGCTGCGCCTGCTGCAGACCGGGGCCGCGCTGGACGGGCTGGACGTGCACGAATCACCGCGCGTGCCGCTGCGGGTGCTCGATCATTGGGACAACCTGGACGGCCATGTCGAACGCGGCTATGCGGGTCGTTCGCTGTGGGACTGGCAGAGCCTGCCGGAATGGAAAGACCCGCGTTACACCGATTACGCGCGTGCCAACGCCTCGCTGGGCATCAATGGCACCGTACTCAACAACGTCAATGCCAGCGCCTGGAGCCTGGCGCCTGCGTACATCGGGAAAGCGGCGGCGCTGGCGGAGGTGTTTCGTCCCTATGGCGTCCGCGTTTACCTGAGCGCGCGCTTCAGTGCCCCAATCGAGCTCGGTGGTCTGAAGACCGCGGATCCACTGGATCCGGCGGTGCAAAGATGGTGGCGCGACAAGGTCGCCGACATCTACGCCCGTATTCCCGATTTCGGCGGCTTCCTGGTCAAGGCCAACTCGGAAGGACAACCGGGTCCGCAGGATTACGGACGCTCGCATGCCGACGGCGCCAACCTGCTGGCCGACGCGCTGGCGCCGCACGGAGGCGTGGTGATGTGGCGGGCCTTCGTCTATGCCCACGACGTGCCCGCCGACCGCGCCACCCAGGCGTATACCGAATTCGCCGGGCTCGACGGTGCGTTTCGCCCGAACGTGATCGTGCAGGTCAAGAACGGGCCGATCGATTTCCAGCCGCGCGAACCCTTCCACCCACTGTTCGGGGCGATGCCGCGCACCCCGCTGATGCTCGAATTCCAGCTCACCAAGGAGTACCTCGGCTTCGCCACGCACCTGGTGTACCTGGGGCCGTTGTTCGAGGAAGTGCTGCGCGCGGACACCCGCCGGCGCGGTAGGGGACCGACCGTCGCCGAGACCCTGGCCGGCATCGCCGGGGTGGCCAACATCGGCAACGACCGCACCTGGACGGGCTCGCAGTTCGACCAGGCCAACTGGTACGCCTTCGGGCGTCTGGCCTGGAATCCGCAGGCGTCGGCGCGCGATATCGCAGCGGACTGGGCGGCGATGACGTTCTCGCCGGACCCGGCCGTGGTGCAGCCCATCGTCGGCATGATGATGGGCTCGCGCGAGGCGACGGTGAACTACATGACCCCGCTCGGCCTGCACCACCTGATGGCGCGCGGCCACCATTACGGCCCCGGGCCCTGGGTGGACGGTGGTCCGCGTGCGGACTGGACCTCGGTGTACTACCACCGCGCCAACCGTAACGGCATCGGCTTCGACCGCACCGCAAGCGGCAGCAACGCCGTCGCCCAATATGCCCCGGACGTGGCCGCCACCTATGCCGACCCCGCGAAGGTTCCAGAGCCCCTGCTGCTGTGGTTCCACCACGTCCCCTGGGACCACCGCATGGCCTCCGGGCGCACTCTCTGGGACGAACTGGTCAGCCGCTATTCCCTGGGCGTCCGCCAGGTCCAGGCCATGCAGGCCACCTGGGCGACCCTCGCGCCGCCGCCCGGCAACGCGGACGCACCGGCATCCGCAACGGATCCCGCACTCGCAACGGAACCCGCACTCGCAACGGAACGCTCACCCGTAGAGCGGGGCTCTGCCCCGCTGACCGGAAGCATCGACCCCCAACGACACGCCCAGGTAGCCGCCTACCTCCAGATCCAACTACGCGAAGCCCAATGGTGGCGCGACGCCAGCATCGCCTATTTCCAATCGATCAGCGGCCGGCCCTTGCCCCCGGGCGAACCCGCACCGCCGCACCCGCTGGCGTACTACCAGGCACTGCAGTTTCCTTCCGCACCAGGAGACGGGCGATGAACAGGTCACGCTGGGCAGCGGTCGCCGTGTTGCTGGGAATGGCCACGCCATCACTGGCCCAGGAATCGGCGCAGACACTCCTGCACCCGCTGTTCCGGGACCACGCCGTACTGCAGCGCGACCAGCCGATACCGGTCTGGGGCGATGCGGATCCGGGCGTGGCGGTAGCCGTCACCTTCGCAGGCCACGCCGTCAGCGCTCGCGCAGCGGCCGACGGGCACTGGCATGCCACGCTTCCCGCCACCGCTGCAGGAGGTCCTTACTCACTCACCGTGCGCGCAGGGCAGCTCACCCAGGTCGCGCGCGACCTGCTGATCGGCGACGTGTGGCTGTGCTCCGGCCAATCGAACATGGAGCTTCCGGTGCGGCGCGCGCTCGACGCGGACAGCGAGATCAGCTCGGCCACGCACCCGGACATCCGTTTGTTCACCGTGCCCAAGGCCGCGGCGGTCACGCCTCAACAAGGCTTCGCCGGCCCCGTTTCATGGCAACCCGCATCACCGGACAGCGTGCGCGACTTCTCCGCTGCTTGTTTCTACTTCGCGCGCGAGCTGAGAAAGGCCGTCAACGTGCCGATGGGCCTCATCCAGTCGGCGTGGGGCGGCTCGCGGATAGAGGCCTGGACCAGCGCCGATGCCCTGCGCGTGCAGGTCGGAATGGACGAGGCGTTGGATGTCCTCGCCCTGCATGCCCATGATCCTGCCGCGGCAAACGCACGCTGGGGCCAGATCTGGCAGCAGTGGTGGGCGCAGCGCGAGGGTGCCACGCCCGGCGATGTGCCCTGGCAGCCCGACGCCAGCCACGCCGGGTGGCACGCGGCACCGGCCCCGCTCGGCGCATGGGAGCGCTGGGGCGTGCCGGCGCTGTCCAGCTACAACGGCATGGTCTGGTACCGCACCCAGGTCACGCTGAGCGCCGCGCAGGCAGCACAACCGGCCACGCTGGAACTCGGGCCGGTGGATGAAACCGACGTGACCTGGGTGAATGGCGTTGCGGTGGGCAGCCAGTACGCCCCCGGCGAAGCACGTCGGTACCGGCTTCCTGCCGCTGCACTGAAGGCGGGCGTCAACCATGTGGTGATCAACGTGCTCGACACCTATGGCGACGGCGGGCTGGCGGGTCCTGCGAGCGCCCACGCCGTGCGCCTGGACGATGGCAGCCGCGTGGTCCTCGACGCCGCCTGGCAGTACCGGATGGCGCCCGGCGCGCAGGCACCGCCGCCCGCGCCGTGGCAGGCGGCCACCGGCGTGTCCACGCTGTACAACGGCATGATCGCGCCACTGGGCACGCTCGGCCTGCGCGGCATCCTGTGGTACCAGGGCGAGTCCAACACCGGCGACGGTGCTGCCTACGCCGGCCGACTGCGCGGCCTGCGCGCGGATTGGCGCACGCGGTTCGGCACCGATCTGCCGCTGCTGATCGTGCAGCTGGCCGGCTATGGACGGCCGCCCGCATCGCCCGTCGAGAGCGGCTGGGCACAGGTGCGCGAGGCGCAACGGCAGGTCGCGGCGGACGATCCGCACAGCGGCCTGGCGGTAGCCATCGACATCGGCGACGCCTACGACATCCATCCGCCCAACAAGCAGGAACTCGGCCGACGCCTGGCAAGGTTGGCGCGCCATGTGGTGTACGCAGAGCGCGCAGGCGCCGCGTCCGGCCCGGTGGCGCGCAGCGTGTCGCGCACCCCGGACGGGCTGCGGATCCGCTTCGACGACGTCACCGGGCGCCTGGCCACCACCGGCGCGAAGGGACCGATCGGATTCGAGCTGTGTGATGCGGACGTGCGGCAATGCCGGTATGCGGACGCCGTGTTGGACGGGGACGATGTCGTGTTGCGATCCGATCGCGTGGCGCCGGACAGCAGTCCGCACCACGGCAGCGCACGCGTGCGCTACTGCTGGGCCGATGGCCCGGTCTGCACGCTTGGCGACAGCAGCGGCCTGCCGGCGGGGCCGTTCGAACTCACTCTGGATGAAGCTGGGAGGCCCTGATGCGCGTGTTGCTTGCCATGCTGCTGTTGCTGTCCGTTGCGATCCAGGCCAGGGCGGCCGAGGCGCCGCCGGTCTACTTCGACTGGTTCGAATACAGCGGCCGCGACCAGGCGTTTGAAACGCCGTTGCCCCCCGGTCACTACCGCAATCCGATCCTGGCCGGTTTCCACGCCGACCCCAGCATCGTCCACGCGAACGGCCGCTACTACCTGGTCAATTCCAGCTTTACCTACTTCCCGGGCATCCCGGTGTTCGAAAGCGTGGACCTGGTGCACTGGAAGCAGATCGGCAACGTCATCGACCGCCCCTCGCAGCTGGATTTCGACGGCCTGGGCGTGTCGCGCGGCATCTTCGCGCCCGCTATTTCGTTCCACGTCGGGCTGTTCTACGTGGTCACCACGGCGGTAGACAGCGGCGGCAACTTCATCGCCACCGCGCGCGACCCGGCCGGTCCGTGGTCCGACCCGCACTGGCTGCCCGGCATCGAGGGCATCGACCCGTCACTCTTCTTCGATGACGACGGCAGCGTGTACCTGCTCAACAACGATGCACCGCCCGGCACACCCCGCTATGAGGGCCACCGTGCGATCTGGATGCAGCAGATCGACCTGGACCGCTTCACCCCCGTCGGTCCGCGCAGGGTGCTGATCGACGGTAGGGTGGAACCTGCGAAGAAGCCAATCTGGATCGAAGGCCCGCACCTGTACCGGCGCGATGGCTGGTATTACCTGTCCGACGCGGAAGGCGGCACCGGTCCGCAGCATTCGCAGGTGGTCCTGCGCAGCCGCGACGTCTGGGGACCGTACGTGCCATATGCGGGCAATCCGATCCTGACCCAGCGCGACCTGCCCGACGACCGGCCGCTGCCGGTCACCAATGCCGGGCATGCCGACCTGGTGGAAGGCCCGGACGGCTCCTGGTGGGCAGTGTTCCTGGCCAGCCGCAACTACGCTACGCGCCACTACAACACCGGGCGCGAGACCTTCCTGCTGCCGGTCGAGTGGCGCGATGGCTGGCCGGTGATCCTGCCGGCGGGCCAGGTCATCCCGTATGCGGTCAAGGCACCGTCGTGGATGCAGGGCGAGGCGTCGCAGGCACCGTTTACCGGCAACTTCGTCGACCGTGAGGACTTCACCGCGCCAACGCTGGGCAACGGGTGGCTGCGCGTGCGCGTTCCCAAACAGCCGTGGGCAGACCTGCGTGCGCGGCCGGGCAGCCTGGCCGTGCATCCGCTGGCGGAGGACCTGGACACGCTGAAGAATCCCGCGTTCCTCGGCCGGCGCCAGCAACATCTGCGCTTTGACGCCAATACCAAGATGACGCGTCCGCAGGCCGGCGTGGCCGCAGGGCTGGCCGCGTTCCAGAGCGAGGCGTACTGGTATTTCCTGGGCGTCCGCAGTCTCGACGGCGACCGCATGGCGGTCTTCCTCGAAGGGCGCGACGGCAAGGGCGTAACCCGCACGTTGGCAACCCGGGAACTGGAGGCAGCGGCGTCGCTGCAGCTGAGGATACGCGGTGACGAAGGCCGCTATGCGTTCGCCTTCGACACCGGCGACGGGCGGGGCTGGCAGACGCTGGCCGACGACGTGGACGGAACGGTGTTGAGTACGGATCGCGCAGGCGGCTTCGTCGGCGCACTGCTGGGACCATTCGCGCGCGATGAGCGTGCACTGAGGAGCAAATGATGACGCGCAGGCCCATGTTCCACACGCTGGCGCTGTGCGCCGCCATCGCACTGTCGCCCGCAGGCCACGCTGCCGAACCAGCGCCCTGGCTCGACACTTCGGCCAGCTTTGAAACCCGCGCCGCTGCGCTGGTCGCGCGGATGACGCTGGAGGAGAAGGCCGCGCAGATGCAGAACGCCGCCCCGGCAATCGAGCGCCTGGGCGTGCCGGCCTACGACTGGTGGAACGAAGGCCTGCACGGCGTGGCGCGGGCAGGGCAGGCTACCGTGTTTCCGCAGGCGATCGGCCTGGCCGCGACCTTCGATGTACCGCTGATGGGGCAGGTGGCGACCACCATCAGCGACGAGGCGCGCGCCAAGCACCACCAGTTCGTGCGCGAAGGCGCGCATGGCCGCTACCAGGGCCTGACCTTCTGGTCGCCGAACATCAACATCTTCCGCGATCCACGCTGGGGCAGGGGCCAGGAAACCTACGGCGAAGATCCCTACCTGACCGCGCGCATGGGCGTTGCCTTCGTTCACGGCCTGCAGGGCGACGATCCGAAATATCGCAAGCTGGATGCCACCGCCAAACATCTGGCCGTGCACAGCGGGCCCGAGGCCGACCGCCACCACTTCGACGCGCAGCCCAGCAGGCGCGACCTGTACGACACCTACCTGCCGGCCTTCGAGGCGCTGGTGAAGGAAGGGCAGGTGGATGCAGTGATGGGTGCCTATAACCGCGTCTACGGCGAATCGGCCAGCGCCAGCCAGTTCCTGCTGCGCGACGTGCTGCGCCGCGACTGGGGCTTCAAGGGTTACGTGGTCTCCGACTGTTGGGCCATCGTCGACATCTGGAAGCATCACAAGATCGTGCCCACCCGCGAAGCCGCCGCCGCGCTGGCGGTCAAGAACGGTACCGAACTGGAATGCGGCCAGGAATACGCCACGCTGCCGGCGTCAGTGAAGGAGGGGCTTATCAGCGAAGCCGAGATCGACGATGCGGTGACCCGCCTGTTCACCGCGCGGATGCGGCTGGGCATGTTCGATCCGCCCGAGCAGGTGCGCTGGGCACGCATTCCGCCGGAGGTGAACCAGGCCCCGGCGCACGATGCGCTGGCCCTGCAGGCGGCGCGCGAATCGCTGGTGCTGCTGAAGAACGACGGCGTGCTGCCGCTGCCGCGCACGCTCAAGCGCATCGCCGTGGTCGGGCCGACCGCGGACGATACGATGGCCCTGCTCGGCAACTACTTCGGCACCCCGGCGGCGCCGGTGACGATCCTGCAGGGCATTCGGGACGCCGCCAAAGGCGTCGAGGTCCGCTATGCACGCGGGGTGGACCTGGTAGAAGGGCGCGACGATCCCGACGCCACCCCGCTGATCGAAGCGGCCTACCTGCGCCCCGCGGCCGACTCGCCGGAGCGCGGCCTGCGCGGTGAATACTTCCGCAGCGCCGACCTGTCCGGCAAGCCGGCGCTGGTGCGCACCGACGCGCAGATCGGCTTCCGCTGGGACCGCGGCTCGCCCACGGACAACCTGATGGCGCGGGGCGAAGCAGGACCGGGGCAGGGGGTGCCCAACGATCACTTCAGCATCCGCTGGACCGGCCAGCTGCTGCCACCGGTGTCGGGCCGCTATCGGATCGAAGCCGCCGCCGACGACGGCTTCCGTCTGTACGTGGACGGCATGCGCGTGCTGGAGCACTGGGCCGACAGCGACCGCATGCAGAGCGGCGGCGTGGAGCTGGACCTGCGGGCCGGCCAGGCCTACGACCTGCGCCTGGAGTACTACGATGCCGAGCGCGATGCCGGCGTGCGCCTGGGCTGGCGCATGCCCGGGGCCAAGCCGCCCTTCGAGGAGGCGCTGGACACGGCGCGCAGCGCCGACGTGGTGGTGTTTGTCGGCGGCCTGACCGGCGACGTCGAAGGCGAGGAGATGAAGGTCAACTACCCCGGCTTTGCCGGCGGCGACCGTACCGACCTGCGCCTGCCGGCCACGCAGCGGGCGCTGCTGGAAGCGCTGCACGCCACCGGCAAGCCGGTGGTGATGGTGCTCACCGGCGGCTCGGCCATGGCCGTGGAATGGGCCCAGGCCAACCTGTCCGCGATCCTGATGGGCTGGTATCCGGGGCAGCGCGGCGGTACCGCCGTGGGCGAAGCGCTGTTTGGTGACATCAATCCCGGCGGCCGCCTGCCGGTGACCTTCTACACCGCCGACCAGGCGATGCCGGCCTTCGACGACTACAGCATGGAGGGGCGCACCTACCGCTACTTCCGCGGCACCCCGCTGTACCCGTTCGGGCACGGGCTGTCCTACACCCGGTTCGACTACGGCAAGCTGCGTCTGGGCGCCTCGCGCATCGCCGACGATGGCCGTTTGAAGGTGTCGGTGAAGGTGGCCAACGCCGGCAAGCGCGACGGCGACGAAGTGGTGCAGCTGTACGTGCGGCGAGTTGCGGCCGGGCCCGGCGACGCAGTGCAGGCGCTGCGCGGTTTCCAGCGCGTGCACCTGGCCGCCGGCGAGCAGCGCACGGTGGACTTCGAGCTGGACGCGCAGGCGCTGCGCCAGTACGACGAAACGCGCAGCTCGTATGTCGTTCCTGCCGGTGAGTACGAAGTGCGGCTGGGCGGCTCCAGTGCAGACGCCCGTGTGCTCAAGCGCTTCACCGTGGAGGCGAAACGTGACTGATCACACCCTGTCGGTGCGCGAAAAGCTCGGCTACAGCCTGGGCGACCTTGCGGCGAACCTGATCTTCCAGACCCTGGTCACCTACCTGGCGTTCTTCTACACCGATGTGTACCGGCTCCCGCCGGCGACCGCGGCAACGCTTATTTTCGTGATCGGGCTGCTTGGCGCGTTCGTGTTCACCCCGCTGATCGGTATCCTTGCCGATCGCACCGCCACTCGCTGGGGACGGTTCCGACCGTGGATCCTGTGGACGGCGGTGCCGTTCGGCGTGCTCTCGCTGCTGGCCTTCAGCACGCCGGACTTCGGCGAGCGTGGCAAGATCGTCTACGCCGTAGCGACGTATGGCCTGCTGATGCTGGTGTACGCGGCCAACAACCTGCCGTATTCCGCCCTGAGCGGCGTGCTCACCGGCAGCATGGCCCAGCGCAACAGCCTGTCCGCCTACCGGTTCGTGGCGGTGATGATCGCGCAGTTCATCATCCAGGTGCTGCTGCTGCCGCTGGTGCTGATATTGGGCGACGGCGACCGCGTGGTGGGCTTCGAACGGGTGATGACCGTCTTCGCCGTGGTGGGCACGGTGTTCTTCCTGATCACCTTCGCCACCACGCGTGAGCGCGTGGTACCGGCCAGGGAGCAGACCGGCGGCGTCCTGCAGGACCTCAAGGACCTGCTGCACAACCGGCCGTGGCAGGTGATGCTGGCGCTGACCGTGCTGGTGTTCGTCAATCTGGCCCTGAAGGGCGGCACCTACATCTATTACTTCCAGTACTACATGAGCGAGCCGGCGCTGGCCGGCTTCCTCGAGAGCTCCGGCTTCAACCGCTTCATCGGCGGCCTCAACGCAACGCTCAGCAGCTGGGGCCTGGCCGGCTTCACCTGGCCCGAGGACCCGGCCACCTCGGCCTTCAGTCTGTTCAACGCCTGCGGCATCCTGTGCATGATCCTGGGCATCGGCGTTTCCCGCCGACTGGCCGACCGCTTCGGCAAGCGCGATGTGTTCGGCGCGGCGCTGCTGCTGTGCACCGTGTTCCTGCTGGTGTTCTACCTGTTCCCACCGACTGCCGTGGCCGTGGCATTCGCTTCGTTCATGCTGCACGGGTTCTTCTACGGCATCACCATTCCGCTGCTGTGGGCGATGATCGCCGACGTCGCCGACTATTCCGAATGGAAGAACCACCGCCGCGCCACCGCCATCATCTTCTCGGCCATGCTGTGCGGCCTGAAGATCGGGCTCAGCGTCGGCGGTGCACTGGTGGCCGCCATCCTGGCCCACTACGGCTACCAGACCGGCGCCGCCGAGCAACCCGATGCCGTGGTCGATGGCATCCGCCTTACCGTCAGCGTGTACTGCTCGATCCCGTTCCTGGTCGCGGTCGCGCTGCTGTTCCTCTATCGGATCGACAAACGCATGGAAAACCGCATCGAGCACGACCTGCTGCAGCGTCGCAACGGCACCGACCTGCAGCAGTTGGCTGCCCGCGCCATTTCGCAGCCGCTGGTGAGCCACATCTACACCGCCGATCCTTCCGCGCACGTGTTCGAAGGTCGCCTGTACATCTATCCCTCGCACGACATCGACGCCGGCACGCCATTCGACGATGACGGCGGGCACTTCGGGATGGAGGACTACCACGTGCTGCGGATGGACTCGCCGCAAGGGGAGGCCACCGACTGCGGCGTGGCCCTGCATGTACGCGATGTACCCTGGGCGGAGAAGCAGATGTGGGCGCCGGACGCCGCCTGCCGTGACGGACGGTACTACCTGTATTTCCCGGCCAAGGACGCCGAAGGCATCTTCCGCATCGGCGTGGCCGTGGCCGACCGTCCGGAAGGACCGTTCACCGCCGAGCCCAAGGCGATGCCCGGAACCTACTCGATCGACCCGGCCGTGTTCGAGGACACCGACGGCACTCATTACCTGTACCTCGGTGGGATCTGGGGCGGCCAGCTGCAGAAGTACCGCGACAACCGCTACGACGCATCGCACGCAGAGCCGGTCGGCGACTCGCCTGCATTGGGGCCGCGCGTGGGTCGGCTGCAGGCCGGCATGACCCGGCTGGCCGAGCCCCTGCGCGAAGTGGTGATCCTGGACGAACACGGGCAACCGCTGCGAGCCGATGACCACGAGCGCCGCTTCTTCGAGGGGGCGTGGCTGCACGCCTGGCAGGGCCGCTATTACCTGTCGTACTCCACCGGCAACACGCACCTGCTGTGCTACGCCATCGGCGACAACCCGTACGGCCCGTTCACCTATGCCGGCGTGATCCTCAAACCGGTGGTCGGCTGGACCACGCACCACTCCATCTGCCAGGTCGACGGGCAGTGGTACCTGTTCTACCACGACGCCCTGCTGTCCGGCGGCGTCACCCACCTGCGCTCGGTGAAGTGCACGCCGCTGCAGATCGACGCGGACGGCCGGATCCAGACGATCGATCCCTATGGCGCCTGAAGCCACCTCGCCGAAGGACGACGCGCTGGCGCCGCTGCCGGCCGGCCGCCTCCACTGGTTGCGCGCCGGCCCGCTGGAGGTTGCACTCGCGCCCGAGGCGGGTGGGCGCATCGCGCAGATCCGCTACGACGGCGTTGACTGGCTGGTCGGGGTGGACGACGGCGATTCCGCCGCCATCGCCTGGGGCTGTTACCCGATGGTGCCGTGGGCCGGCCGCATCCGGCACGGGCAATTCGAGTTCGACGGCAAGCCTTACGCACTTCCGACCAATTTCGGCGGGCACGCGATCCACGGGGTGGGGTTCACCCGGCCATGGGCGATCGAAGCTCTCGACGCCATGTCCGCCAGCCTGTCGCTTGCGCTCCCCGAAGACGCCGGGTGGCCGTTCGGCGGCACCGCAACGCAGACCATCGAACTGACGCCGAGCCGGCTGGAACTCCACCTCGCCGTGCAGGCCGACCAGCAGGCCATGCCAGCCGTCCTCGGCTGGCACCCGTGGTTCCGCAAACCAGACCGGCTGCTGTTCGCCCCCGACGCCATGTACCCGCGGGACGGGGAGGGCATCGCCACCCAACCCCCCGTTCGTCCCACACCCGGCCCATGGGACGACTGCTTCATGCACACGGGTGAAGTGACACTCGAATCAGCGGGGCAACGCCTGCGCATGCAGGCAGACACCGACCACTGGGTGCTCTACGACGGCGCCCCGCACGCAACCTGCGTGGAACCGCAGACCGGCCCACCCGATGGCTTCACGTTAGCCCTGCACCGGCTGGCCCCAGGCCAACGGCTCGAACTGAAGTTCGATCTGCACTGGGATATAAAATCCACGCAAACCCCCGCGTAGAGCCACGCCCTGCGTGGCTGAACACCCCTCGGCCCAGCCGAATGCGAGGAACCTACGCAAGGCTGAGGCGACGTTGCGCTCGCGGTTAAACGTACAGCGCTAAACAGCCCGAAGAAGCGCGATGCGCAAGCCCCACACGCTCAAATCTCTGTAGGGATCATCCCGACACGCAGTCAGATAAACCTGATACCCAATGGGTCCGCGCGTCGCCACACTGTTGCTGGAACTCATGCAGGACAGTGGCGCGCAACTGGCTGCTGGGGACGCAGGAAGCGGAGTAGTTATCAATCAATGGAAGGAGCCCAGATGAGCCGCGTGTTCGATCCAAACACCAATCCGTATGCGGATGACCTGTTGCGACTGGCCTTGGCGCCTAAGTCTAGATTCTCGCCGCGTGAACGCAGAATTATGGGCCACATCCTGGCGGGGAAGCTCTACGGTCTACGTCCTCTCGGGCGCGACTGGCACTTCCCGTACCGCGGCGTAATGTACTTTCGCGAGGGGACGCGTGGGCGCGATGTTGCAATAGCTCTCTATTTTTATGACGAAAATGAGGGCTGGTACTTGGAAATGATGGCGGAACGTGTGGCGTACATGGATGCCGCAGTCCAGATGATCATTATAGGAGTCGGATCCTCTCGCGTGATTGAACTCTACAATGGACCGATGGGTCCTGCTGCATCAAGTTCGATAAGAAACCTTTCGAATCACTTGCCGCAAGAAGACGATGCGCCCCGCGCCCAGACGGAGGGGGGCTTTCATCCTCGTAGCGACGCAGCACTTACCCGCGACTATCTCGGCCACGACCGTGGAGGCGGCGGAGAAGATGGTGGCGGCAGGGGAGGTGATGGCGGTGGTAACGATGGGGTGCCGCCGGGAGGCGAGGGCGGCTCATCTGGCGCCGGTGGAGTCGGTGAACTACTGAATCACCCTGTGCTTTTTTCCATTGAACGCCGTCACTTCGACGCCATTCTGAGGCAAGTGTAATGACAACGTTCGGAGTGGACGCGCTGCCGTTGCTGGCTCACAAGATTGCACCCAGGCAGTTTGACCTGAGCTACCGATTCTCCCATATCAGCCTGCGCGACCAGATCGTCCGCGCGCAGATGGTTGTGCGCACGCTCCAACGAGCGGGCCTGGTAGGGCCAGACGCACCTGCAGGCAAGGAGGATTTCCAGCTTTTGATCTGCGGCGCGGGGGTAGCAGGCCTGGCGGCAGCCAAGGAAGCGCACGCGCGTGGAATCAGCTTTATGTTGATAGAAAAGAGTGGTCAGGTGCCGGGCGGGGTCCTGGCCAAGCAAGCAGGTAGGTATGTCAGTACCGGGATGTACGAATGGCCACGCCCCAACCATGACCAGCACGACTATCCCTTGTGCACCCCAGCTCTTGTCAACGAGAAGCTCCCGGCGCCAACGCTGAGTATGGGTTTTTCCAATCCCGTGCTGATCGAGGAATTCTCGAGCGAAGTAGAAACCTTCTTGAAGAATGAGCTGGTCGATTGGAAGCAGAACTTCGTGGATATGCAGAGCGGAGTGCTCCCGTTGAAATCCAGCATTCTGGCGCTGAACACAAAGCTCAGTGAAAGTAGCAAGAAATTACTCTCCGGCATGCTGAATGGAAAGGTAAGCGTTCATGGCGTTCCACTTCACGATCAGGATTTGCCGTCGGTGGAATTCGAACCCGCCGTTGGACCAGCATCTGCTTCAAACTTTCAGTTTCGCTACATCATCTACGCCGTCGGCTTTGCCGGCGAATCTTCAGAGTATGCAAAAGGCAAAGAAGCGCCTAAACCTTTTAGGAACGTTCCATTCTGGGCCAAAGATAGCATCGCCGACAAATGCCTTGGCTTCAGCCCCCTCGTCCCGCGCGTTGGCATCCTGGGGTCAGGCGACGGCGCCATGCAGGACACACTCCGCTGCCTCGTGAGGCCGGAGATTCCCCATGCACTGGCCGCTTGGGATCGTTTGATGGAAGCCGGTACAGCCGCGGGGTGCCTGCTGGACTCGCCGCACGTCAAGATCGCGATGGCAAGGGTTGCAGCGGCAGACGGATATGCAACAGGCGCCGCCATCTGGACGCATGAAATGAACGTATATGAAGCCTTGGACAAGGCCTTCATGGACATCGTCGCCGACCTGATGAAAGCAGAACGCGCTGCCCTCCTTGAGGGGGTGAAACACCTTTTGAGAAGTGACGTAACGAAGGTAACACTGGTTAACCTGTCAGGTTATTTCACCAAGGCGTATGCGCTCAACCGGTTCATGGTGTTGCTGCTGCATGCGCTGCTGAAAGATCCAGACTCGGGACACCAAGGGAAACTGGAAATCCTGTCGGGCGAAGTGACGGACTTCTTGAACATCACCTCTGACCAACGCGGAGGAAGGGTCGAGATCAGGACATCCAGTGGTATCGACACCAGAGACTTCGATCTCGTGATCATCCGCGGCGGCCTCGACAGCTCCAATCAGCCAACCCAGCTGACCGGCCTCAGCGGTTTGGACCCGGGCCGGGCAGAACTGGGCCGTATTCCTCCCCCCATCCGCCCGGTCTGAGCAGTTTCAACTCGGTGAGGGGCGGGCGTCTCACCCTTTCGAGGGAAGCGCACCCAAGCTACAGCGTGCAGACTGACCCTTCATCAGGAGGGTCAGTCATGAGTACCGCTATCCGCAATACCGCCAGCTTCGGGGTGCCATGGGAATCGGCCTACGGCTATGTGCAGGCGCTGCGCGTGAACAACAGGATTTTCGTGTCAGGCCAGCTGTCACACACGCCGGAAGGCGAGCTGATGGCCCCGGCAGCGCTCGGCGCAGACGGCAGGCCGGCGAACTTCGACGCCATGGAAGCGCAGATGCGCCGTACCTACGAAAACGCGCAAATCCTGCTGGCCTAGCTGGGCAGCTCCCTGGCCGATGTGGTCAAGGAAACCCTGTTCGTCATCAACGTGCCTGCTGCCTTCGCAGCCAGCGGCAAGGTCCGCCCGCAGGTGTATGGGCAGCCGGTGCCGCAGGTGGCCAGCAACCTGATCGGCGTTTCGGCGCTGGCCTTCCCCGAGCAGCTGATCGAGATCGCCTTCCGCGCTGAAGTCTCCTCCTGATCCCGCGTTCGGAACAGCCGTGCTGCAATGGTCGTGACACGGCCCGCGTGACCTGCCTATACATGCACAACGCGAGGCTCCTCAGCCAGAAACGGCCGCAGCGCTGCCATCAGCCGATCATGTTCTGGACTGCGTTCGAACACGCCGATGTGCGCATCCAGGTCGCGCCACTGCACCTCGAGCAGATACGCGTCTTCCGGGTGCAGCGACCGCACCAGCCGATGCGCGAGGTGACCGGGCGCAGCATCGAGCAGGCCGGCAACACCCGCGAAAGCCTGCTCAAAAGCTGCGCCGGCGGAAGGGGCGATGGCCAGGAACACCAGTTCTGTCACCATCACGCTGGCACCGACACGGCCTGACCCACTACATCGATCACCACCTTCCCGCGCAGCCCACGTGCGCTCCCGCCCTCCAGAAGCGCGTGTGCCTCACCCATGCGCGCCAGCGGGAGCACTGCGCCGATCACCGGCTTGACCAGCCCGCGCTCCACCAGCCGCGTCAGCGCATCCAGCTTGCCGCGATTCTGCCGGGTGAACACGAAATGGTAGGCCGCGTTCTTTCCCCACGCGTCCACCAGGTTCTGCGGGGTGGAGATATCGACCAGGCTGACCACACGCCCGAAGTCGGCAAGCACCTGCGGGCTGCGGGTCAGCGTGTCGCCACCGATCGTGTCGAAGACCACGTCCACGCCGCTGCCGCCGGTGAGCTCCATCACGGCGTCAACGTAGTCGGTGGTTGTGTAGTCGATCACATCGTCGGCACCGAGCGAGCGCAGGAACGCTGCATCGTCGCTGCGCGCCGTCGTTATCACCCGCGCCCCGATGGCCTTGGCGACCTGGATGGCCAGCGTGCCAACACCACCGGCACCGCCGTGGATGAGGATGGTTTCGCCGATACCCAGCTGGGCACGTGTCACGAATGCTTCCCAGACCGTTCCGCCAGCCAGGGTCAGGCTGGCGGCCTCCAGATGACTCAGGTTGCGGGGCTTGCGGCCGATCAACTCGACATCGGCCACGTGCTGTTCGGCATACGAGCCCATGCCGCCGAAGATGCGCGGCGTGTAGTAGACCTCGTCGCCCACCTCAAATCCGGTGACCTCCGACCCCAGTTCTTCGATGACGCCGGAAATGTCGTGGCCGATGACTGCGGGCAACGGTACATACGCGGCGTAGTCGCCGCGGCGGATCTGGTAATCGAGTGGGTTGAGGGCGGTCGCATGCACGCGTACCCGCACCTGGCGGGCGCCGACCTCCGGCACGGCCACCCGACGCAGCTCAAAGGCATCGTAGCCGCCAAAACGGGCCAGTACCACGGCATTCATTGTTGCATTCATCAGCAGGCTTCCTTCAGGTGTCGACGCAGACTGCGTCGGCGTACCCATATGCTGGCGTTGCGCCGCACGGCCCGGTAGCCGGCACTGCGCTGAATCTGTTTCAGGCATCGATTGAAACTGGCGGCGCGGAACCTCCCACGGTGACGTCGGCGCTCCGTTGCGGGATCATGGGCCACCCGCCAACCACATTCCCGGCCGATGCTGCGATGGACTTCAACGACCTGAACCTGTTCGTGCGCATCGCCCAGCTGGGCAGCATCAGCGCTGCCGCACGCGACCTGGCGTTGTCTCCCGCTGCAGCGAGCGCCAGGCTGGCCGCGTTCGAGAAGCACCTGGGCGCCCGCCTGGTGCACCGTACGACACGACAGGCGACGCTGACCGAAGACGGCCGCGCTCTGCTACCGCATGCAGAGCACCTGCTGGACGCAGCGGCGGCGGCGAGGGCGTCGCTGCGGCGGGAGCAGGCTGCGCCGGGCGGGGTACTGCGGATCGCGGCCCCGGCATCCTTCGCCCGCATGCACATCGTTCCAGGGCTGGCGGATTTCATGGCGCGCTACCCGAGTGTACGCCCGGACCTCCGCATCTCCGACAGCATGGTGGATCTGGTGGAGGGTGGATTCGATGTGGCCGTGCGTTACACCGAACTTGCGGATTCCTCGTTCGTGGCGCGGCGTATCGCCCCGGACCGACGCGTGCTGGTGGCCTCGCCCGACTACCTGGCGCGACATGGCCATCCCGGGTCGCCCGATGCCTTGGACCAGCACGCGTGCCTGGTGGTTGGCACGCTCGATCTCTGGACGTTCGGCACACCGGACGGCGCCAACATAAGCAAGCGCGTAGCCGCCGCATTGCGGATAAACGACGGCGGGGCAGTGCGCGACGCCGCATGCACCGGTCTTGGGATTGCCCTGATGGCCACCTGGTGCGCAGCGGATGAACTGCGCAGTGGGGCGCTGGTGCCCGTGCTGGCCGACTACCCGCTGACTTCCACGCAGGCGTTGTGGGCGGTGTACCCCAGCGCTCGGGAACTGGCGCCGAAAGTCAGGGTGTTCCTGGACTGGCTGGTGGAACGGATCGGCACTGAGCCCTATTGGGACAAGGATCTACCGGCCGTCACAGGTGAAGACGGGCGCCCTTCGCTGGCAGGGTAATTCCCGTGTCGGCGCTAGAGCATCCCAAGCTGCCGGCGCACCCCGTCGACATGGGAACGCCCCACGGGAAGCTTGTTCGCCAGCTCTGCGCTCTGGGACAGGAAGCCGGTTGACGCCCGGACGGGGGTGCCTGATTGGTGCGCAGAACCTGGGTCGGCCGCGTGAAGGGGCCGGCAAGGAGCTTTCACGGGAAAACCGCAAAAGAAGGACCTAATCAAGACACTGGGCTGCCGGATCTTCCGGCCGCCACCTGGGTTTGAACAAGGAGTCATCATGCGCCGCTCCATCGCCTCTGCCGCCCTCGCACTTTCCCTGTCTTCGTGTGGAGGCGGGAACACCCCATCCAACGTCGACGCCCCGGGCGCGGAAGAAACAGGCAGGACCAAGGCCCTGGAGGCGGGCGCGGCGGTGCTGCAGGATCGGCCGCCCGTGGAGGCCATCAACGCCTACCTGGACGGTTTCCATTTCTACAGCGGCCAGATGAAGGTCCAGATGGAAGCCCACCACTACTGTTCAATCCTCAACGAGGATGTCATCCAGTGCACCATCTACGACGGGAACGTCAAAGATGCCAAATTGATGGGGGTGGAATACATCATCAGCCAGAAGCTGTTTGCCGGTCTTCCCGAGCATGAGAAAGCGCTGTGGCACAGCCACGTGCATGAGGTGAAATCCGGCCAGCTGGTGGCACCCGGCATCCCGGAGGTGGCCGAACACGCGCTGATGGAGAAGCTCATCCACACCTACGGCAAGACCTGGCACACCTGGCACACCGACCTGGACAAGGACCTGCCGCGCGGCATGCCGCAGTTGATGATGGGCTTTACCGCCGATGGCCAGGCGGACCCGGCCATGGTCGCTGCCCGCGACAGCCGGCTGGGAGTGGACAGCGAAGACAAACGCGAGCGTCGTGCGGATATTCCGGCGCCGGCGATCGATGGCGGCGCAGACGCTTGGCAGAAGGGAAACATCATCCAGATCGACGACCCGAACGGGCACTGACGAACCGCTGTTCACGATCCTGGCGGCACGTCGTCTCCACGTTGGTGCCAGGGAGGGAGCTCCAGCGGGTGCCGCCTCAACATGGCCTCGATGAGCGCGCAGACCTGCTCCCGTTCGGTATCCGTGCAGTGGTCCAGGATCTCGGCAGCCAGGTTTTCAAACTGCGGCCAGAACTGCGCTGGATGGCGCACGTGCGCCAACCAGTGCGCCAGCATGGCGTCCAGCGCTTCAAGCCGCCCCTGTATGGCGGGGCGGATGCTCATCCAGGCGGCGCCATCAGGTCGAGCGCAACCTGGTAGTGATGGCCGTCGTCGCGGAGCAGCACACTGAGCCCGGGCTGCAGCACGCCATCCACATGCAGCGTCGGCTGATCCCGCGCATTTCGTGTCACCACGAACTCATAGCGGCTGCGACCGAACCGGTAGCTCAGCTCGAATGAAGGCCAGTCATCCGGCAGGCATGGCGCAAGCGACAGCTGATCGCCCTGGCGACGTATGCCGAGCAGGGATTCGACCAACAGGCGATACATCCAACCGGCCGAACCGGTGTACCAGGTCCAGCCGCCGCGACCCACGTGCGGGGATACGGCGTAGACGTCAGCCGCCAGCACATAAGGTTCGACACGGTAGGTCTGGACGGCCTCCGGATCCAGTGCGTGGTTGAGCGGATTGATCATCGCGGCCAGTTCCCAGGCGCGGGCCGCATCGCCCTGGTGCGCGAAGGCCATGGCCGCCCACACCGCCGCATGGGTGTATTGCCCGCCGTTCTCGCGCACGCCCGGCACGTAGCCCCGGATGTACCCGGGATCCTCTGTCGTCTTGTCGAACGGCGGATCGAGCAGCTGGATCAGCTTTGCATCCTTCCGCACCAGGTGGGTGTAGAGGGAATCCAGAGCCTGGCCGGCACGCTCGGGCGCGGCAACGCCCGACAGCACCGACCAGCTCTGGGAGATCGAATCGATCCGGCATTCCTCGCTTTCGGTTGAGCCCAACGGGGTGCCGTTGTCGAACCAGGCGCGGCGGTACCACGCCCCATCCCAGGCATGCAGTTCCAGGTTCTGGCGAAGGCGGTCGGCCTGCTCCTGGCACCAGTGCGCACGGTGCTCATCGCCACGCGCGTTGGCCAGCACGATGAAGCGGCGCAGCGCGTCATGCAGGAAGAAGCCGAGCCAGACACTTTCACCGCGCTGCTGGTCGCCGACGCGGTTCATGCCGTCGTTCCAGTCACCGCTGCCCATCAACGGCAGGCCGCGCTCGCCCAGCAACCGGCACCCGCGCTCGAGCGCGAGCACACAATGCGCGTACAAGGTGCCGCGCAGTGCGGAGGGGGTGGGCATGTCGTAATACCCTTCCTCGTCCGGGCTCACCGCGCGCCCCTCGATGAAGCCGACCATTTCGTCCAGCACGCTCGCGTCGCCGGTGACCTCCAGGTAGCGGCAGGCACCCTGCGGCAACCAGAGATAATCGTCCGAACAGCGGGTGCGCACGCCTCGCCCCTGCGGCGGGTGCCACCAGTGCATTACATCGCCTTCGGCGAACTGGTGGGCCGCGCACAGCAGCAGGTGTTCGCGGGCCAGGTCCGGGCGCGCGTGTACCAGCGCCAGCACGTCCTGCAGCTGGTCACGGAACCCGAAGGCGCCGCCGGACTGATAGTAGCCACTGCGTGCCAGGTAGCGGCTGCCCAGGGTCTGGTAGACCAGCCAGCCATTGGCGAGGGCATCCAGGGCCGGGTCCGGCGTACGCACCTGCACGCTGGCCAGCACATGCCGCCAGTGGATGCGCACCGCGTCCAGCGCATCGTTTGCCTCATGCGCGCCCTGGCGGCCCCTTGCCAGCGTGAGCGTTTCCTCGCGGTCACGACCTGCGCCAAGCCGGAACGTGGTTTCACTGCGCTCACCCGGCGCCAGCTCCAGCGGCACTTGCAACGCCGCGCAGGGATCCAGCCCCGCGCCCGCGCGTCCGCCCAGCCGCTCGCGACGCAGGGCAGCCGGTGCGTGCAGGCCACCGTTGCGACCGAGGAACTCCAGGCGGTCACAGGTCCAGCCGCAGCCTTCGGCATCGGTGTCGAAGAAGGCCATGCGGCCACCGAAATCGGTGCTGTAGGTATTGCGTGCCAGTAATGCGCCGGTCTGCGCATCGCGTTCGGTGACCACGTGCATGCGCGACTTCGCGCGCAGGTCGCCCATCACCCACTCAACGTACCCGATGGCCGACAGCCGCCGTGGCCTGCCCGACAGGTTATGCAGCCGCAGGACCGAGTACTTCAGCGGCGCGGTGACGTCCACGAACACCCACAGCTCGCTGACGATGCCGTCCTCGATATGCTCGTAGACCGTGTAGCCGAATCCATGCCGCGTGCGGTACGCGCCGGTACCGCGGCGTGGCAGCGGCATGGGCGACCAGACCCGGCCGGTGTCTTCGTCCCGGACGTAGAACGCCTCGCCACCGGTGTCCGACACCGGGTCGTTGAGCCAGGGCGTCAGCCGGAACTCGTGCGCATTCTCGAACCAGGTGTAGCCCGGGGCGCTCTCGCTGACCACGGTGCCCAAGCGGGCATTGGCGATCACATTGGCCCATGGCGCCGGCGTCGGCGCGCCTTCGCGCAGCACCACCACGTACTCGCGGCCGTCCTCGCTGAAACTGCCGGTGCCGTTGTCGAACTGGCCGGCACCTCGGTACGGCAGGAACGGCCACGGATCGTCCACGTCTTCGTCCTGCGCGGGACTCGGCGGCAATCCCGGCTCGGGTCCGAGCTCGGCGACCACGGGCAGCCCGGCGGTGTCCTCCACCGACAGTGCCAGTTCCTCCTGCACCGCCAGTGGCACCAAGGCAGGCACACGCCGAGTGGGCGCAGCCTGGCGCCCCACCTGCGCGACCAGTGTGCCGTCTTCGTCGCTGATCACCGCCCTTGCCACCGCCTGCAGCAGGATGCGGTCTTCGTGGGTCATGTTCTGCACCGGCCGCACGAAAATGCCACCGGGGCGATCCAGCAGGCCTGTCTCGGAACTGGCGGCCACCATGCCCAGGATCTGGTCCTGCAGCTCCTGCCGGTAGCCGGCCTTGCTGTCGTTCCAGATCACCAGGTCGGTATTAAGCCCCTTCTGGCGCCAGTAGGCATGCGCCTGCACAAGCTGCCGGACCAGTTCCACGTTCTCCGCGTCGGTGACCTTGAGCAGCACGATCGGCAGGTCGCCCGAGATGGCATGCCCCCACAGCCCGGACTGCCCGCGCTGGTTCTGCTGGAGGATGCTGGCGCCCGCGCGCAGCAGCGAATTGGCATACAGCACGTGGCTGGCCAGGCGCTCGTACAGCTGCGCCTCGGCCTGGGTGGCATTGATCTGCCGGCGCACCACCTGGCTGTGCGTCCAGGCCAGGTCGAAGACGCGGTCGGCCAGGCGGCGATCACGATATTTGTCCAGCAGCGCTTCGCAGCCGGGGCGGTCGGCGCCGATGCCATACACCATGTCCAGCTGCACGGTCTGCTCCGGCTCCAGCACCACGCGCACGCGGATGGCCACGATCGGGTCGAGCACCGAACCGGCGGTGCCGGAGAGCTCGCTGTCCGTGGTCAATGCCTGCGGCGTGCGCGGCGTGTTGCCACGCCCCAGGAAGCGCGCCCGGTCGGTTTCGTAGGAGATCGCCGCCACGTCGGCATCGTGCACCGCCACCAGGTGGAACATCCACGGTGGCACTTCGTCGTGCGAACGCGGTCGGCGCGTGCACAGCACGGCCTGCTTGGCGGCCAGGATCTCGCTCTGCACGAACAGGTTGCTGAAGGCGGGATGCGCATCGTCCGCAGCCGCAGGTGCCAGCACCACTTCGGCATAGGTGGTGATCTCCACGGTACGCGGGCGACGGCTGCGATTGGTCAGGCGCAAGCGCCGCAGTTCGATGTCGTCCTCGGCGGAGATGGCGACCTGCAGGTGGCTCTCGCAGCCGCGCTGGGTGCTGCGGAATTCCGCCTTGGCGTCGGAGAAGATCGCCTCGTAGGTATCCGTCGCCACGCAGGTGGGCTGGTACGCGGCCGACCAGAACTCGCCGCTGTCCACGTCGCGCAGGTAGCAGAACGTTCCCCAGGCATCGCTGGTGCCGTCTTCGCGCCAACGGGTAAGCGAAAGGTCACCCAGGCGGCTGTAACCGCCGCCGGCATGGGTCAGCATGCCGTGGTAGCGACCATTGGACAGCAGCTGCACTTCCGGGCGCGGGCCGCCAGGCTTGCGCAGCACGCGCAGGGCGGTCTCGTGCTGGGCCATGGTGGCATGCTCGCCCAGCGCCTCGACTTCGTGCGGATGGAACACGCCGATGCGCGGGATGCGCTCCTGCAGCAGCAACAAGGTGGCCTGGAACTCGACATCGGCCACGAAGCGGCGTTGCATCGGCTGGTCGCGCAACAGGTAGTCCAGCGACAGCAGCCCCATGCCCTGGTGGTGGGCCATGAACGAACGCAGCAGTACGTGATCCTGCCCCGGCGGTACCCGGGCCGGGGTGTAGTCGATCGCCTCGTACATGCCGAAGCGCCCGGAGAAGCCGAGCGCTTCCAGCGCCTGCAGGTTCTGGCACGCCGCTTCCGGCGCCACCATCAGCGCCATCATGCTGGCGTAGGGGGCAATGACGCGGTCCTGGCCCAGGCCGCGCTTGAGCCCCAGCCCCGGCACGCCGAACGCCCGGTACTGGTAGTTCAGGCGGGCATCGACCGCGTTGTAACCGGACTCGGACACGCCCCACGGCAGGTTCAGGCTGCGTCCGTAGACGATCTGCGCTTCCACCGCGTGCCGCGCGGTCTGGTCGAGCAGGGTGTCCGGGAAGCTGGGCATCACCAGCTGCGGCATGAGGTACTCGAACATCGAGCCGCTCCAGGACAGCAGCGTCGGCGTGCCGTTGACCTCGGTGAGCAGGCGCCCGAGCGCGAACCAGCTTTCCTGCGACAGCTCGCCCTGGGCAATGGCGACGAACGCGCACAGCCGTGCTTCGGAGGCCAACAAGTCGTAGAAACTGTTGTCGAGGCGGTGGTCGTCGACGTTGTAGCCGATCGAAAGCAGGTTGCGGGAACGGTAGAACAGGAACCCATATTCCATCAGCGAGAACTGCCCGGCACGGTGCGCCAGTGCCTGCAGGTGCTCGATGCGTGCGCGCGCCTCGGCACCGGCGGTACCGGGCAGGGCGGACAGCTGGCGCAGGCTGGGCATCGGCGCATCCGCATCCGCGCGGACCTCGTCCGGAATCTCCTCAAGCGCAGCCTGTGCGGCATGGCATTCGGCAGCGAACAGGGACGGCCAGTGCAGCTCGCCTTCTCCCGGCGATGCCGGTGCCGGCCACTGCGCCAGCACGGCGTCGGCCAGCCCGGCCAGTTCCTGTAGTCGCGCAAGTGTTGGCGCGATGCCGACAGGAAGGTCAGCCCGCGTTGACGCCAGCCGCTGGCGAAGGTCAGTGACCGCCTCGGCCAGCGGCGTGTCGCCGGCGCGGAGACGCAGGCGCTCCTCATCCAGCACGCCGAGGGTATCGGCCAGGCCATCGAAGGTGTGCGGTGCCAGCACCGGCGCGTCCACCAGCGCGAGCAGGCCCTGGCGCAGCGTAAGCAGGTGGCCGGCGAGGTTGCCGCTGTCCACCGTGGAAACGTAGCGCGGCGGCAGCGGCGCGAGGGTTTCGGTGTCGTACCAGTTCAGGAAGTGGCCGCGATGGCGCGGCAACTGGTCCAGCGTACCGAACGCCAGCGCGGTGCGTTCGGCGACCGCGCCCTGCTGCAGATAACCGAAATCCCACGCCGACAGGTTGGCCAACAGGGACAGGCCGATGTTGGTCGGCGAGGTGCGCCGTGCCACCACCAGGGCCGGATGTTCCTGGATGTTGTCCGGCGGCAGCCAATGGTCCTGCTCGCGCACCCAGGCCTGGAAGAAGGACCAGGTACGACGCGCCAGCCGGCCCAGGAACGCCCGCTGCGTGTCCGACAGTTCGGCCACGATCGCTGCCGGCGGCCGGCCCAGCCACGCCATCAACGCGGGCGCGAAGGTCCATGCCAACAGGAAGGGCAGGGCAATCGGCAGCGCCTGCGGGCGCAGCACGGCCACCACCGCCACCAGCGCCAGCGCCAGCAGCGACGCCGGTGCCATCACCCGCCACTCCGCGCCGCGATCACCGCCGAGGCGGCGCTCGACTTCGCTGGAGGGATTCCACTGCAGCAGGTGACGGCGGGTGATGGCCATGCGCCAGAGCGTGCGCAGCACCGCGCCAGCGGACAGCAGCGCCTCGTAGGGCAGGCAGGCAATCTGCGTGGCCGCGCGCAGCAACGACTGCAGCGTCCCGCGTCCGACCTTGATGTAGTGCGCCTCCAGCGGCGTGTCGTCCGGAACGCTCAGCGCATCGCGGAGCATGCCGATCAGCGGCGGCGCGAACCACAGCGCGAGCACCCATGTCGTCCATGCAACCGGGTTTTCGGCCCACACCCAGCCCGCTACCAGCAAGGCAAACGCCGCGATGGGCACCAGGCTGCGGCGCAGGTTGTCCAGCAGCTTGCCACGGGACAACAGACTGAGCCGGTTGCGCTCCCACCCGGATCCCGGGCGCGGCGTCCACGGCAACAACCACGGCAGCAGCTGCCAGTCACCGCGGATCCAGCGTGCACGGCGCTTGGCGTCGGCGACGTAGCGCTCGGGGTAGTCTTCGTACAGGCGCACGTCGCTGACCAGACCGGCGCGGGCATAGCAGCCTTCCAGCAGGTCATGGCTGAGGATGCGGTTCTCGGGCAGGCGGCCCTCGAGCGCATGCTCGAAGGCGTCCACGTCATAGATGCCCTTGCCCACGAACGAGCCTTCGTCGAACAGGTCCTGGTACACGTCCGAGACCATGCGCGTGTACGGATCGATGCCGGGTTCGCTGCCGAACATCCGCGCGAACCGCGAGGTGCGGCGCCGGCCCAGGCTGGTGCCCACGCTGGGCTGCAGGATGCCGTAGCCCTCGACCACGCGCTGCAGCGCCGCATCGAAGCGCGGGCGGTTCAGCGGGTGGGCCAGGGTGGCCACGAACGCACGCGCCGCATCCCGCGGCAGCTGCGTGTCCGAATCCAGGGTGATGACGTAGCGGACGCCGACCAGGGCGACCGTGTCACCGACGGTGCGCATGAACGCGGCCGCATCGCCATGCCGGAGCAGCGCATTCAGCGCTGCCAGCTTGCCGCGCTTGCGCTCGTGTCCCATCCAGACGCCTTCGCCCGGGTTCCACTGCCTGGGGCGGTGCAGCAGGTAGAAGCGGTCGCCATGGTCGGACGCGTAGCGCTGGTTCAAACTTTCGATCCGCTGCACCGCGTGTGCAAGCAGGGTGTCGTCGGTCGGCGCCTGCGCTGCCGGGGCGTCCAGGAAGTCGGTCAGCAGTACATAGCGCAACTGGGGATCGCGGTTGGCCAGGAAACGGACCTCCAGCGCTTCCACCAGCACGTCGATGCCATCGGGGCTGGACAGCATCGACGGTACCGCCACCACGGTGGCGCAGTCGGCCGGGATGCCCTCGCTGAAATCCAGCTTCGGCAGTGGCTTGGGTGCGACCAGCACCGTCGCGGTCCAGTTCACCAATACGATGCCCAGCTCACTGAACACCAGCAGCCCGAGCAGCGCGGCCAGCCAGACGGGTACCGCGCCAGTGCCGGTTGCCGCCAGCCCATAAGTGGCCAGCACCGCCAGCAGGGTGATGGGCAGCAGGTACAGTGCCAGCGGCACGCGATGCGCCAGCCGCCGCGCCCTGCGGTGGCGCGGCGCAACGTCGGCCACCGCGTCAACGGTGGCGTGCAGGCCTTCGCCGACCAGCCAGTAGCCCACGTGCGTCCGCGGGCCGTCGGGTGGGGTGGCGGAACGTGCCAGCTCCAGCGCAATGGCCGAAACGCGCTCTTCCGCCACGCGGCTGCCACGCGCGATCTTCTCCACCACGTGGCGGTAGGCGTCGCGGGTGCCGAAATCCATCTGTGTATAGACGGCCATGGGGTCTTCGCGCAACCGCTGCTCGACCACGCTCATGTCTTCGACGAACGTGCGCCAATCCATGGTGGAGAGGAAGCGCAGGCTGCCGATGCTGTTGCTGATCGACACCTGGTCGGACGCCTGCTGCTGGCCTTCGCCGGAAACCAGGTCCTCCACACGCTGCCCCGCCGCTGCCGCCCACTGTTCCAGCCAGGCAAGGGGCATGGCCCATGCGCCGCCGCGACCCTGCAGCGAGCGCGTCAGCTCGGCGATGAACGCGCCGGTCAGGGGCGGCTCGGAACGTGCCATGTCCGCCACCACCAGCACTACATCGGTGGGGGTGTCCGACGCCGCACGGTTGAGCTCGCCCGCCCACTCCGACGCCAGGCGCCGGTCGGTTCCGTCACGCATCACCCGTGCCGCCATCCGCCGCAGATTTTCCAGCAGGGCCAGGCGGAGCATGATCGGAACCGCCCACAGCTCGCCCAGGCTCAGCGGCGCCAGCGTCTGGTACGCGGCGATGAACCGTCCCAGCGTGTCGCCGTCGATGCGGCCATCACCGTGCGCGATGGCCTGCATCGAAAGCTCGTAGACGCGCGGCAGCCCGGCTGAGGGGCCCGAGACCAGCGAAGGCAGCTGCCGGCTGTAGCCGCGCGGCAGGTGGCGCCGCGCGGTCTGGATCTGTTCTTCGATCAGGTAGTAGTTGTCCAGCAGCCATTCCCCGGCCGGGGTCACGGGCCGCTGTTCGCGTACCACGCTGCTGAGCAGCGTATTGGCGTCCTGCAGGACCCGTTCGTTGGCCTGCAGGCGTTCCAGCAGGCGCTCCGGGCTGCGGCGCATCCGCACGCGGTGCTGGCGTGCTAGCGCGCGGCCGTAAACCTCCATCTGTTCAACGCTGTACAGCGCCGAACGCAGCGGCCCTTCCGTGGCCTCGATGGCAGGGGCCGCGGCCTGACGTTCACGCCAGCGCCAACGTACGAGACGACGCAGACGCAACCAGCGGCCAAATAGACGACGAAGGTGGGGCATAGGGTACCGGGGGGGGAAGGGCAGGGTCGCCTCCGGCATCGTTGCATTTGGGGGGCAGTGGGCGTTGTGAAGGTGCGATTCAGCTCCCCGGCGCCGCAGTGAATCCGAGGTGACGCGCGTGGCGTTCCGCTTCACCGCATGGGAACCGGAAAGACGTGATGCTCCTTCATCCGTTTCTTCCCCCATGAAGTGAAGGTTTTCCATGTCCAAGAAGCAGCTCACCACGATCAACCCATTGACCGAAGAGGTGATCGCCACCTACGCCTACATGTCAGACGAAGAAGCCGCCGCCGTCGTCAAAGCCAGCCACGAGGCCTACCTGGAGTGGCGCCTGCGCTCGCTGGATGAGCGGGCAAAAGTAGTGGCCGCCATCGCCAGGGCGCTGCGCGAACGCAAGGAAGAATTCGCCCAGCTGATGACCTGCGAGGTCGGCAAGCTCATTGAAGACAGTCGTACGGAAGTGGAGCTGTGTGCCGCCATCTGCGACTACACAGCCCAGCAGGGACCCGCAGCGTTGGCCGACGAGGAGCGCGATGTCGACGGCGCCACCGGCATCGTCACCCATTCGCCGATCGGCGTGGTGTACGGCATCCAGCCTTGGAACTTCCCGGCCTACCAGGCGATTCGCTACTCCATCGCCAGCCTGATGGCCGGCAACGGCGTGCTGCTCAAGCATGCGGAGAGCTGCACCGGCAGCGGGCTGCTGCTGCGTGACATCTACGAAAGTGCCGGGCTGCCGAAGGGCCTGTTCGGCGTGCTGCTGATCAGCCATGATCAATCCAACGACATCGTGGAGAACGACCTGGTCCGGGCCGTCACGCTGACCGGCAGCGAGACTGCCGGCCGCACCGTGGCGGCGAAGGCCGGCGCAGCGCTCAAGAAGACGGTGCTGGAGCTGGGCTCCAACGACGCCTATCTGGTGCTTGACGATGCCGACCTCGACCTGGCCGTCGAGACCTGCGTCAAGGGCCGCCTGTTCAACAACGGGCAGACCTGCGTCAATGCCAAGCGCTTCATCGTGACCGAGAAGAACTACGACGCCTTCGTTGCTGCCTACGCCAGCAAGTTCAAAGCGATCCGGATGGGCGACCCGAATGCCGCCGATACGCAGCTGGGCCCACTGGTTTCCGAGGCGCAGCGCGACAAGCTGCATGAACAGGTGACCAAGAGTGTCTCGCAGGGCGCCCGCCTGCTGGTGGGCGGTGAAGTCCCGGATCGTACCGGCTGGTTCTATCCGGCTACCGTGCTGGCCGACGTGGCGCCGGGGCAGGTGGCGTATGACGATGAGCTGTTCGGCCCCGCAGCCGCCATCATCCGCGCCAAGGACGATGAGGATGCGATGCGCATTGCCAACGACAGCCGCTACGGCCTGGGCGGCGGCATCTTCAGCCGCGACGTGAAACGTGCCCGCGAGCTGGCCACCAGGTATTTTGATACCGGGATGGTCTTCATCAACACCTTCGACGTTGCCTCCCCGTCGCTTCCCTTCGGCGGGGTGAAGGCTTCGGGCTACGGCCGCGAGCATGGCCCGGAAGGGCTCAAGGAATTCGTGAACGTGAAGTCGATCAAGATTCCGGCGGCAACCTGACGCCAGGCGATGGGCCAGGATGGGCGGGGGGCCGTGGCTCCCCGCCCTGACTATGCCACCCGACCTCCCACGTCTCAGTGCAGGGACGAGGCGGGTCCGAAGAATTCGTAGTGCACCTGGTCGTCCGGAACCCCAGCGTCCATCAGCTGCCTGCGCATCATGCGCATGAAGGGTTTGGGACCCAGGAGATAGACGTCAACGTCGCGCCTGCCTGCCTGGGCGGCGGGAAGCCACTGTTGCAGATGGTCCAGTGTCAGATATCCGATGCCATGCGGCGCGTCCGTCTCCTGGCCTTCGTGGTGGTCATAGCAGTAGTAACGCTCCAGCTGCGGGTAATGGGCTGCGCTGCTGTCGATGTGCTGCTTGAACGCATGGACGTTGCTGTCTCGCGCGCATTGAATCAGGGTGAGCTGCCGGCCGGTACCCAGGGCCTGCTGCAGCAGCGGCAGGATCGGGGTGATGCCTACGCCCGCACTGATGAACGTGATCGGGCGGCTACCGGGCACCAATGTAAGCGCGCCGCTCGGGGCATTGAGCAGCAGCTCGCTGCCTACGTGCACGTGATCGTGCAGGTGGTTGGAGACCACACCGCCGGGTTCACGCTTAACGCTGATCCGGTACGTCTCGCCGTTGGGTGAGGCAGACAGGGAATAGTTGCGGCGAAGCTCTTCGCCTTCCACGAAGATGTGCAGGCCGATGTACTGCCCCGGCGCGAAGTCCATCACCGCCCCGCCATCGACAGGGGCAAGGTGGAACGAAGTGATTTCCGCGCTCTCCACCACCTTGGCGATGACCCGGAACGCACGGTCGCCACGCCACCCGCCCACTGCCTGGGCCTGTTCGTCATAGCGCGCGGTCTCCGCGCCGATCAGGATCGCGGCCAGCTGACCATATGCTTCAGTCCAGGCGCTGAGCACCGCCGGCGTTGCAATCGCCGGGCCAAGCACTTCACCAATCGCCGCGATGAGGCACTTGCCGACGATGTCGTAGTGATCGGGCTGGATCTGGAGGGCAACATGCTTGTTGACGATCTGGCTCGCCAGGGGACCCAAAGCTTCAAGGCGGTCAATGTTCCTGGCATACATGAGCACGCCGTTGGCCAGCGCTCGCGGTTGATCGCCACTGGCCTGGTGGGTGGCGTTGAAGTACGGGCGAACTTCCGGGTGCTCCGAAAGCATCGACTGATAGAAGTGCGTGATCAGTGCCTCGCCGCCTTGTTCAAGCAGCGGCACGGTGGAAGAAACAATGGCGCGAACGTCGTTGGAAAGCATCGTGGTCACTCGTGTTGGACGCGAAGGGGAGAGCAGCATTCGTGCCAACCGCAGGAGCTTGAACAATCAATGACTTGGCGCCATGATGAGTCCGAATGACCCATGCCCGGCATGGGTCAATATGACTTCACGAAGGTCAATATGACTCAGGCCAACCAGCTTTCCGCGTTGCTTCCCCTCCTGACCGACCTGACCCAGGAGCTGCCCGACGTGGAGCGCTTCCGTCGGCTTCTGGAAGGGCTCCGGGCGGTGCTGCCCTGCGATGCCACGGCACTGCTGCGCCTGGAGGGCGATGATCTGGTCCCGGTTGCCATCAACGGACTCAGCCCCGACACACTGGGCAGGCGCTTCAAGGTCACCGAGCACCCCCGTTTGGAGACACTCCTCGCAACGCACGGGCCGGTGCGCTTTCCCGCAGACAGCCCCCTGCCAGATCCCTATGACGGCCTGGTGGAGGGACTGCAGGGGCACCTGCCGGTCCATGACTGCATGGGCTGCGCGCTCCGCATGGAAGGCAGGGCCTGGGGACTGTTTACCGTTGATGCGCTGGACACTGCGCGGTTTTCGCAAGGGGACTTGGAGCTTATCGCCGCTTTCGCCGGCCTGGCGGCGGCATCGGTTGCCGCTGCTTCGCGCATCCACACGTTGGCACAGCAGGCGGAAGTTGCACGGGAACAGGTAACCCACGCCATGCAGGAGGGGCCGCGTGCGGCCCGGCGCCTCAGCGGCCAGAGCGTCGCGCACCGGCAACTGGCCAGGGAGATCGACCTCGCCGGACCTACCGATCTGTGCGTGCTCATCCAGGGCGAAACAGGGGTTGGCAAGGAGCTGGTCGCGCGGGCGTTGCATGCGGCGTCCAGCCGTGCAAGCAAGACCATGATCAGCATCAACTGCGCGGCGCTGCCCGATGCCCTGGTGGAAAGCGAGCTGTTCGGTCATGTCAAAGGTGCCTTTACCGGCGCCACCTCGGACCGCCGCGGCAAGTTCGAGCTCGCCAGCGGTGGCACGCTGTTCCTGGACGAGGTGGGCGAGCTGCCACTGGCAACCCAGGCCAAGCTGCTGCGGGCGCTGCAGGAGGGGCAGGTGCAGCGGCTTGGATCTGACCGGGAGCACCACGTGGATGTACGCGTGATTGCAGCAACCAACCGTGACCTCGCCGACGATGTGCGGCGAGGGACGATGCGCGCCGACTTCTACCATCGGCTGAGCGTGTTTCCACTGCATGTACCGCCTTTGCGGGAGCGCGGGCGCGACGTGCTGGCCATCGCCGGCTTCTTCCTGGAAGAGGCGCGCGCCCGCCACCGGCTGGGTGGGCTCCGGCTGGACGCCAGCGCTCAAGCCGCCTTGCTGGCCTACCAATGGCCGGGGAACGTGCGCGAGCTGGAACATACCCTCGGCCGTGCCGTCATCCGGGCGCTGAGCGATCACGAAACCCGCCCCCGCATCCTTTCATTGCGTGCCATTGACCTGGGGCTGACTGAACCCCGGCCAGAGACAACGCCCATCGTTGCATCGCATTCGACGCCGGCACCGCTGTCCATGCCTGACGACCGCGGCCTGCGTGAGGCTGTTTCGGAGTTCGAAGCCCACCTGATCCGCACCGCGCTCGAACAGCATGATTACCAGTGGGCCGGCGCTGCCCGTGCATTGAAGATGGACCGCGCGAACCTGGTGCGGCTGGCCAAACGCCTGGGCATCGAGCGGCTTTCGTTGCGTTGATTACCTGCCATGGCGCCCCGGCTCCTTGACGTGCACAATCCACGGGACCGGGGATGACGCCGGTCAAGCTCCGTGCCATCTGGAAGGAACCTGCGAACGATGTCCCCTCTAGGATTTGTAGCGATAGTGCAGATCGGCGCCGGCCTGGTCGGATGCGTTGTCTGTACAGAGTTCAGCAGCACCAGCTTGCCCGAGGCCTGCATCGACGATCCCAGCAAAGGCTGGCGGATCTACCACCGCACCATGCTGTTCCTCATGTGCAACATGCTGTCCTTGTTTGCTACGTTCGGAATGCTGGAAAGCCTGCTGGACGACCCGGTGAAGCACCTGCTTGCCTTTGGTTCGGACTGGATGGATGCACTACTGATGCTGGTTATGCCGCTTCCCATTGCCTGGCTGCTCTACCTCGCCTTTGCCCGACTCAGCCGTTGGTGGAATGAATTTCTCTCCTGAGACGAAAACCTCCCGGTTGCTGAAGCATTTCCGGCTCCGCAGCCGCGGATGATGGGGGGCGCATGGATGCGCGGATCGCTGTCGCGTCGTCAGTAGCGGCCCACGTCCACACGCGTACAGATGCCAGGGTCAGCCTGCAATGCGTCCAGATCGCGGCGTTGGCCCGACGCATAAGGATGGCCCAACATGGGCGGGGGCCGCACGGGTCCCCGCCCACGCAACGCTTACTTACTTTGGCATCAACACGCCATCAATCACGTGCACCACACCGTTGGACTGCCCCACGTCCGCGGTCGTCACAGCGGCCTTGCCGCCCTTGGCATCAACGACCCATACCTTGCCCTCGGAGAGCTTGACGGTAAGCTTCTCGCCTTCAACGGTAGTCAGCATGCTGGACTCACCGCCCTTCTTGGCTGCCGCCGTGAGCTGCGCCGCGGTATGGGTGCCGGGGACCACGTGGTAGGTCAGGATCTGGGTCAACTTGGCCTTGTTTTCCGGCTTCAGGAGCGTATCAACCGTTCCCTTGGGCAACTTCGCGAAGGCGTCGTTGGTCGGTGCGAACACGGTAAACGGGCCGGTTCCGGACAGGGTGTCCACCAGCCCAGCCGCCTTGACTGCCGCGACCAGCGTGGTGAGGTTCTTCGCGGCCGATGCATTTTCGACAATGGTCTTCGTGGGGTACATGGCCGCGCCGCCCACGGTCGGATTGGTGGCAGCCGATACGCTGCCGGTTGCGAGAGCTGCTGCGATGCACGAAGCGATAGCGAGACGCCGAATGGAGTTGTACATGGGTAGGTCCTCTGATCTTGGCGCACAACGTTGTGCCTCTATACCTACGCAGCGAGGCAGCGTTCGGATGCAGTCCCTCGCCATTGCAGAACGCCTCGAAAGCAAACACGTTCAGCCAGGCACTCACGGCGCTTTCACCACGTTCTAGAATGGGCTAACGCCCATATTTTCAGCGAGTTCCGGAATGCCGTGGATTGACCTGCGCAGCGACACCGTCACCCAGCCCACCCCCGCAATGCGCCAGGCCATGGCCACCGCCGAAGTGGGGGATGACGTCTATCAGGACGACCCCACCGTGATCAAGCTCGAGCATCTAGCCGCCGACATGCTGGGCAAGGAAGATGCCCTGTTCGTGCCAACGGGCGTGTTCGGCAACCAGCTGGCCGTATTCACCCATTGCCGCCGCGGCGATGAAGTGATCGCCGGCGACGACTCGCACCTGGTCTGGCACGAAAACGGTGCTGCTGCGGTGATCAGCGGCGTCCAGCTGCGCACGATTGCCAGCAGGCAGGGATTGTTGGAGCCCAGCGAGATCGCGTCCCGTATCCGGGTGGGGGAGGACATCCATATCCCCCGCACCGGTCTGATCTGTCTGGAGAACGCGCACGGCAACGGCCGCGTGATCCCGCTGGCCACGATGGAGGCCACTGCGTCCATCGCCCGAAAGCACGGCGTTCCCATCCACCTGGATGGCGCGCGCGTGTTCAATGCCGCCACCTACCTGGGGTGCGACGTGAAGGCCATCACCCAGCATGTGGACACAGTAATGTGCTGCCTCTCCAAGGGCCTGGCCGCCCCCGTCGGCTCGATCCTCGCGGGGCCGGCGGCCTTCATCAAGCGGGCCCGTTACAACCGCAAGCTGCTGGGAGGAGGGTGGCGGCAAGCGGGGGTCATTGCCGCGCCCGGCATTCTCGCGCTCACCGAGATGACGCAGCGGCTGGATGTGGATCACGAAAATGCCACGTACCTGGCGCAGCAGTTAGCCGAAGTGCCGGGCATCGAGGTTGATATGGAAGACGTCCACATCAATATGGTGTGGTTCGCGCTGCCCGATGGGGTGGATATGCCTCGCCTGATGCAGGCCTTTGAAGCTGCAGGCATAAGAGCCAACGGTGCCTACGGCGGAAAGATGCGACTGGTGACCCATTGGCAGATCGATCGGGAAGCCATCGACAGGACCGTCTCCGTGATCCGGACCGCAGTGACGGTTTGATCCAACGACTCACGGGGCGAGGACCAGCGCGCTACATCGGGTACGAACCGGCATGCGCCGTCGGTTGCGAACTGGCACGCTCCATTGGGCACGAACCGGCATGCGCCATGGTGTGCCTACCGGCCTTCTCCATCGGTTACGAACCGGCATGCGGCATCGGTAGGGTCGGTCGCAAGACGACCGCCCTGAAATCTTCAACACCCGGTAACGCATGACCCCAAACGGAGAAGTGCGCACGACCGCCCGGTCTCCGCCGCGCCGCCCCGCGACATTTCCACGACACCCCCCCGCCATCCTCGCCGCTGACGCATCGAGGATCGCTCCAGCAATGAAACGAAACCGGATTGCCCTAGCGGGGGGCTTCTGCTTGGCCGCTGTACTCATCGGCGCCGCATGGGTAGGCACTGACGAGGATCACGCACCGGCCGCCTCGTCGCCTACGCCGGTGATGTCCGTGCGACTCGTGCGGCCGCTGGTCACCCGGCTGCCGCTGCGTGTACCGGCCACCGGCAGCGTTGCCGCCTGGGAGGAAGCCAGCATAGGTGCCGAAGCCAACGGCCTGCGCCTGACTGCGGTGCAGGTCAACATAGGCGACCGGGTACAGCGCGGCCAGGTGTTGGCGCGCTTCACCCCGGAGCTCATCCAGGCCGAGTTGGCCGAGGCCACTGCCGCAGTAGCACTGGCGGACGCCGAAGCGAAAGAAGCCGCCGCCAACCTGCAGCGCGCCCAGGTTCTGGACGCGTCGGGCGCGATCGCGCGGCAACAGTTCAATCAGTACCAGGCCGTGGCACTGACCACCCGGGCGCGCCTGGATTCGGCCCAGGCAGCGGCCAACAAGGCGCGGCTGCGGCTGCTGCAGACCCAGGTGCGGGCGCCCAGCGACGGGGTGATCAGTGCGCGCACGGCCACCGTCGGCGCGGTGGTGCCGGCAGGCCAGGAGCTGTTCCGGCTGATCCGCGATGGAAGGCTGGAGTGGCGCGCGGTGGTGGCATCCACTGACCTGCGCGCCCTGCAGCCGGGCCAGATCGCCGTCATCAACGTCGCGGGGGCGGCCGCCGTGCAGGCGCGCGTACGTATGCTGGGTCCGGTGATTGATGCCGCCACGCGCAGCGGGCTGGTCTACGTCGACCTGCCCGCCGGGGTGCCGCTCCGTGCAGGTGCCTTCGTACAGGGCCACGTTGCCGTAGGCAGCGTAAGCATGCCGACCCTGCCACAGAGCGCGGTGCTGCTTCGCGACGGCTTCCACCATGTAATGCAGGTCGGCCAGGACGGCAAGGTGCGTACCCGCCGGGTAGAGGTGGGCCGGCGCAGCGATGACCGGGTGGAAGTCGTGTCTGGCCTGGCCGCTGACGATGCCGTGGTGGCGTCTGGCCTCGGCTTCCTCGACGACGGCGACCAGGTGCAGGTGATCAGCGTGGCGGCAGCCGCCAAGGCAGGTCGCCCATGAACCTCAACGTGTCGGGCTGGTCCATCCGCAATCCGGTGGCGGTGACGCTGTTGTTCGTCACGCTGGCACTGGCCGGCGCGTTCGGCTTCGCGGCAATGAAGGTGCAGAACTTCCCGGATATCGACTTTCCCATCATCACCGTCACCGCGACACTGCCCGGCGCATCACCCGCACAACTGGAAAATGACGTCGCGCGCAGGATCGAGGATGCGCTGGCAAACCGCCAGGGCATCAAGCACATCACGACAACGCTGAGCGACAGCGTGGCGACCATCAGCGCCGAGTTCCATATCGGCAAGCCTGTCCAGGAAGCAATGGACGATGTGCGCGACGCAGTGGCAAGCGTGCGCACGGATCTGCCCGCCGACCTGCAGGACCCGGTGGTGCAGAAGGTGGAACTGGCCAGTCAGCCGGTGGTGACCTATGCACTGAGCTCCAATACGCTGGACATGGAAGCGCTGTCCTGGTTCGTGGACAACCAGGTAAGTCGGCGCCTGCTGGGCGAGAGCGGCGTGGGTGCAGTGTCGCGGGTGGGCGGGGAGGACAGGGAAGTGCGGGTGGCGCTGGACCCGGACCGGCTGCTGGCGTTGAACGCTACCGCTGCGGAGATCTCAGAGCAATTGCGCCAACTGCAGTTGGAAGCCTCGGGCGGGCGCGTGGCGCTTGGGGACGCGGAACAGTCGGTACGCACCCTGGCAACGGTCGAGTCGGCCGAGCGCATCGCCGACATGGACGTCGTGCTTGCCGATGGTCGCCGCATCCGGCTGGCTGACGTAGCGGAGGTGTCCGACACCATCGCCGAACCGCGGACCGCAGCGCGAATGGACGGCTGGCCGGTGGTGTCGTTCGATGTGCTGCGTGCGCGCGGCGCCAGCGAGCTGGAAGTCGCCAACGCCGCCGAGGCCGTGGTCGAAGGGCTGCGCCACGAATTCCCGCAGATCCAGTTCGAACGGGCGGTGGACTACGTAGCCCCGGTTGCGGAGAACTACCACGGCTCCATGATGCTGCTGCTGGAAGGGGCGGTGCTGGCGGTGATCGTGGTGTTCTGCTTCCTGCGCGACTGGCGCGCGACCCTCATCGCCGCTGTTGCGTTGCCACTCTCGGCCATTCCCACCTTTGCGGTGATGCACCTGATGGGCTTCTCGCTCAACACGGTCTCGCTGCTTTCGCTGTCGCTGATTGTTGGCGTGCTGGTCGACGATGCCATCGTGGAGATCGAGAACATCGAACGCCACCTGCTGATGGGGAAGGCGCCGTTCCGCGCCGCCGACGAGGCGGCCAGCGAGATTGGCCTGGCGGTGATTGCCACCACTCTTACGCTGGTTGCGGTGTTCCTGCCCACCTCGCTCATGGGCGGCGTGGTAGGGCAGTACTTCGTGCAGTTCGGCTGGACCGCAGCCATCGCCGTGCTGTTCTCCCTGCTGGTCGCGCGCATGCTGACCCCGACCATGGCGGCTTACCTGTTGAAGGCACCCACCCGGCGGCATAAAGCGCCGCGTTGGGTGCTGCGCTATCTGCAGGCGGTGCGTGCGTGCATCCGGCGCCCGCTGCTGACGCTGTCCGTTGCGTCAGCGCTGGTCGCCCTAGGCGTACTGACAGCCGCGCAGCTGCCCGGCGAATTCATGCCGCCCGATGACGGCAATCAGGTGCAGGTCAGCCTGACCCTGCCGCCCGGCAGCACCCTTGCCGAGACGCTTGAACTGGCCGAGTCCGCCCGCGCCATTATTGCGCGCAGCCCCTTCGTTGCGTCTGTCCATACGGCAGTGGGTGCGGCTGGCGGCGGGTCGGGCGACCCTGATGAGGCCACACCGACGGCCAGCGTGGGTACCGCCGTGCTGACCGCCAACCTGGTGGCGCGCGACGAACGCAGTGGCTTCACCCGGTCCACCATCGAAGGGCAGCTGCGCACGCAGCTTCGCCAGGTGGCGGGCGCGCGGGTCAGCGTGGGCAGCGACAGCGAAGGTCTGGAGCTGGTGCTGGGCGGGGACGATGGCGACCGCCTCGCCAGCCATGCGCGCCGGGTGGAACAAGAGTTGCGCAGCATTCCGGGCATCGGCGCGGTGGTGTCATCCGCCGCCCTGGTGCGGCCCGAACTGGTAGTCCGCCCCGACTTCGCCCGCGCTGCCGACCTCGGGGTTACCTCCAGCGCCATCGCCGACACCCTGCGCATCGCCACATTGGGCGACTACGTCCAACGCCTGGCGAAATTGAACCTGAGCGAGCGCCAGGTGCCCGTCGTGGTACGCCTGGCCGACAGCGGTCGCAGCGACCTCGACACATTGCGTCGCCTGCCGGTGCCCGGAGCACGCGGCCCGGTGCCGCTGGAGAGCGTGGCCGACCTGTCCCTGTCGACCGGCCCCGCGGAGCTGACCCGGCATGACCGGCAACGCAACATCAGCCTGAAGGTGGCACTAAATGGCCTGCCGCTTGGGCAGGTGGAAAGCGCTGCGATGCGCCTGCCCAGCCTGGCAACGCTGCCGAAGGGCATCAGCGTCGCCCCCGCCGGCGACGCCGAGGCGATGGGCGAGCTGGTACTGGGGTTCGGGCTGGCGATGGGCGCTGGCGTGCTGTGCGTATACATGGTGCTGGTGCTGCTGCTTAAGGATTTCGCGCAGCCGTTGACGGTGCTGTTGGCGCTATGCCTGTCCATACCCGGCGCATTCCTGGCACTGCTCGTGGCTGGCCAGGGCCTGTCGATGCCCTCGATGATCGGGCTGATCATGCTGATGGGCATCACCACCAAGAACGCGATCCTGCTGGTGGACTACATCGTCATCGCCCGGCGCGAGCTGGGCATGAATCGTCACCGCGCCGTGGTGGATGCCTGCCGCAAACGCGCGCGACCCATCGTGATGACCACCATCGCGATGGGAGCCGGGATGTTGCCGGTGGCGCTGGGGTTGGGCGCAGACCCCAGCTTCCGTGCACCGATGGCCATCGTGGTGATCGGCGGCCTGGTGACCTCCACCGTCCTGTGCCTGCTGGTGATACCCGTGGCCTACAGCGTGATGGACGACCTGGTGCAGGCAATGCAACGGCGCCGGTTTGCTCGCCCGCGCGACAGCGCGCCTGCATCCCGGGAGGCAAGCGCATGAACCTTGTCACGCTCTCAATGGCTGCGCTGCTGGCCTATGTGGCCGCCAGCATCGTGTACGTCTACCGGTTCCGTGGTCGCCAACGCTACGCCAGCTTCTCCCAGTACCTGCGCAAGAGCTGGCCCGTATTCGCGCCGCTGAACTGCCTGCTGTACATGGCAACCGCACCCTTGGCGCGGCAGCCGGTGCTGGAGCCGCACTACATCGAGGGTATCCACCCCCTGCGCCGCAACTGGCGACGAATCCGTGACGAGGCCATGCAGCTGCACGCCTCGGGCGCCTTCGAGGCCGCATCCGCGCCGGGGTCGGCCGGCCACCATGATGTCGGCTTCCGAACCTTCTACAAGCGCGGTTGGCGCAAGTTCTACCTGATGTGGTACGCCGGCCCGCACCGTTCGGCGCAGCGCCTCTGCCCAACCACCGTTCGCTTGCTGGACGGCATCCCCGGGGTGCGCGCCGCCATGTTCTCGGTACTGCCTCCCGGCAGCGAGCTGAGCCTGCATTCGGACCCATTGGCCTGCTCGCTGCGCTATCACCTCGGGCTGGACACACCGGGCACGGCAGACTGCTATATCTGCGTCGATGGCCAGGCGGTTACATGGCGCAACGGCGAGGATTTCGTGTTCGATGAAACCTATCCGCACTACGCCCGCAACGACAGCGACGCCGTCCGGGTGATCCTGATGTGCGACGTGGAGCGCCCGATGAACCTGCTGGGGCGCACGTTCAATCGCATGTACGCCGGGTTGGCCTGGGCCATGAGCGTACCCAATACGGCAGAGGACAGGCAGGGCCCCATCAGCTGGCTGTTCGCTCGCCTCGCTCCGCTGCGCGAACATGGGTTGCGGCTGAAACGCTCGCATCGCCCGGTGTATACAGGGCTGAAGGTGCTGCTCAACACCAGCCTGTTGTTGCTGGTTTTTGCGGCCGTTGCTGGCGTGCTAGAGTTTCTCTCGCGGCTTTTCAACCAGGTGGGGATGCCATGAGCAGCGGGGCACTTTCGATCCTGATCATCGAAGACAACGCGCAGCTGGCCGCCAACCTGTACGACTTCCTCGAAGCCTGCGGGCACACCCTGGACGCCGCGCCGGACGGTCTTTCCGGCCTGCACCTAGCCTCGTCCAAGGAGTACGACGCGATCGTGCTGGACTGGAACCTCCCGCGGCTGGATGGCCTGACGGTGCTGCGGCGGCTGCGCGGCGAAGCCAGGAAGCAGGTGCCGGTCATCATGCTGACCGCGCGCGACCAGGTGGCCGACAAGATCGATGGCTTTGAAGCCGGGCTCGACGACTACCTGGTGAAGCCCGTCGCGCTGCCCGAGATCGAAGTGCGGCTGCGCTCGCTGGTGGCTCGCCGCCGCAATGCCGGCGCCGCCGACAATGTTCTTCGGGTGGGCGACCTGAGCTTCGACCTGGGCACGCTGAAGGCGCAGCGGGCGGGCAGGGCGATCACCCTCACCCGGACCGGTCGCCGCCTGCTGGAACTGCTCATGCGCGAAAGCCCGCAGGTGGTGACCCGGGCCAAACTGGAACGCGTGGCCTGGGGCGAAGCCTCCCCAGAAACCGACCTGCTGCGCTCGCATATGTACGTGTTGCGCCGGGCCCTTGAACAGGACGCGGAAACGCCGCTGCTGCATACCGTGGCCGGTTCCGGCTACCGGCTGAGCGCAAGTGGATAGGGCGCTGCGCCGGCGCGGCGTGCACTGGTGGACCAGCGTGGCCTTGATCCTGATCGGTCTGCTGGTGCTGTTGGCCATCGCAGTGCAGAGCTTCAGCGGCCAGCTGCTGATGGAAGGTCGCTATTGGGCCGACCTTACGCGTGCGATCTCCAACGACCACGCCGAACGGGTGCGCCAAGGCCGCGCCGGGGAACTGCCACGCGAAGGGCTGGTCCGCTCCTGGTACCTGCCTGGCGGCGTAGCGCCGCCGGACCTGCCGCGCCCGCTGGCCAACCTGCCGGCGGGAAACTACAGCTCCGAGGCCTCGCTGCTGGATGATGCGGTGAACCTTGAAGCGGGCACGACCTATCACGCAGTAGTAGCGGATCTTCCCCGCGGCAGGCTGGTGACGCTGGTGGACATCGAGCCCCTGGAACAGCAGCAGAACCGCTACGCCCGCCTGAGCCTGCTCTGGATAGTGTGCTTCGCGGCGGTCATTGGCGGCTTCATCGCCTGGCTGCACGCCAACCTGGTTCGACCGGTACGTGACCTGGCCGCGCGCATGCAGGCCATCGACCCCAGCGACACCGGCGCGCGCCTGCCGACCGACTACCAGCGCGAAGAAATCCAGGTGATCGCGCAGGCCAGCAACGCGCACCTGGACCGGGTAGCGCAGTTCATCCAGCGCGAGCGCAGCCTGCTGGACCAGGCCAGTCACGAATTCCGCACGCCCATCGCCGTGATTGCCGGCGCCGCAGACGTGCTGCGCCAGTTGCCGCTGCCGGATACCTCGCAGCCGGCGTTGGCGCGGATCGAACACGCAGTGGAAGACCTTTCCGAAACGATGGTGGCGCTGCTGTACCTGGCACGCGAAGCGCCACCGGATGACGAGGTCACGGATGTAACCGCCCTGCATGACTTCCTGCCCCACGTGGCACGCGACCACGAACATCTGCTGCGCGGCAAGGACGCAAGGCTGCACTGCGGCGCGCTGGAGCCCACGTTCATCGCCGCACCGGAGGCAATGGTCCGCATTGCGGTGAGCAACCTGGTCCGCAACGCGATCGAGAACACCGAGGTGGGCCTGGTGGAGATCACCCTGGCGCGGGGCAGGGTGACCGTCACCGATTCAGGCAGTGGCTTCAACCCGGTAGAGGCAGCGCGGCGCTACCGCGACAGCCTGCGTCAGGCCGTGCCCGCGCGCGGGCAGGGGCTGGGACTGTTCCTGATCGGCCGCATCTGCGACCGCTTCCGCTGGACTCTCGACATCGACTCCGGCACCCACGGCACCCGCGCAACGCTGGATGTCTCGGCCAGCGTAGTGGAAGTTCCGTAACAGCCCACCGACGACATTCCGCCGACATCCCCACTTCATCCTCACCTGGAACCGACCCGCACCGCGCGGGTCTCCTTCCCGATGAGGTCTGTCGTCTTATGTTCAAGTTCATTTGGCCCTTGCTGGCTTGCGGTTTGTCGTCTACTGCCTTGGCACAGGAGGGGCCTGGAGGTGATCCGGGTGAGCAGGGTCCACCGCGATGGGGGCTGGGGATCGCGGCCATGGTGAGCGATAGCCCCTACGCCGGCGAAGGGACCAAGGTAATGCCCATCCCACTGGTCACCTACCACGGCGAGCGGTTCTACCTGGAAGGGCTGAGCGCCGGCTGGGTGGTTGCAAGAGGCGATTCCTTCGAGCTGGCCGCGGTGGCCAAAGGACGCATGGATGGGTTCGATGTAAAGGACCTCGGGCGCACTGAACTGGCAGGCAACGGCGTGGATTACCGCTTGCTTGAAGACCGTGACATGGGATTGGACCTGGGGGCGAAGTTCAAGTGGAGCAACGGCAACAGCGAACTGGAAGTTGAACTGCTCGCCGACGCCACCGACACCAGTGGCGGCCAGGAATTCTCGCTGCAATACGGCTATGGGTTCGACGTGGGAATGGGCCGTATCACTCCCAACATCGGGGTCACGTGGCAGTCCAAAGACATGGCCAATTATTACTACGGCACCCTGAAGGAAGAAGTGGCGCGTGGCGTGGTGGATTACAAACCCGGCGCGGTGACCATCCCCCACGTGGGCGTTGGCTACTTCCGGCCCCTGGGTGAGAAGTGGATGCTGCTGGGCTTTGCTCAATACAAGCTGCTGCCGGACAAGATCACCGACAGCCCGCTCATCGAGCGTGACACGAACGGCAGCGCCTCCGTGTTCGTGGGTTTCTCTCGCGGCTTCTGAGGCTCACGCGACGCCGCATTGCCCGCTGGCCAACGCAGATCGCGACATGGCTGGCGGGACCTGGCAGCACCGCGCTGCATTCCGCATCCATGCGCGGGGTCACCTCGTGTTGCCACGCTCACTCCGCATCCAATCTCAACCTACGAGACAATTTTCGAACATAATTGCCCCTGCAGCCCGGTTACCCGGTCTGCGTTGACACAATGGAGTGTTTCAGAACAGGGGGCGTGACAATGGATAGGAACGACGCGCAGAACGCGCAGTTGGATGGAGAAGGCCTGCCCGAAGGGCAGGGGAACCAGGATGGCGCGCAGGCGCACCCGACCGACGGGGCGGATTCACCCGCGATGGACCACCAGGTTGAACTGGCGCAGGTAGCACTGGACATCCAGCAGCGCCGGCCCGGCAACGACGTCGAAAGGCAGGACCCGCAGTGGCTCGCGGAGGCACTCTGGCAGCACATCGGACAGGAGGGCGAAGGCACCAGCTACAGCCGCGAGCAGGCTCACCGCGATGCGGTAGCGGCAACTGCCACGGTAATCGGGTTCCGTGCCGCCAAGCAGAGTGCTGCCCAGTACCAGGCGACCGGCGGCGGCATCCGCAACTGGTTTGCCGAAGCACTTGCACGGGTTTCCCAGTCCAACAGTGCAGATGGTACGGGCAGGTACTCGGGCCGTATCGACACCGAGCTGGAAAAGGCAACGGCCCACGCCCGCGACACCATTACCTGCAAGGATGGCTCGATCAATCAGAGCGAGCACCTGCACGGGCACATCGCCGAGCAGCACCACACAGATACCTTCAACATCGATGCGGCCACCCAGGATTCCGGCGTTCGCGCCGAGCGCCTGGAATCGCTCAAGCCGAATTCGGCAGATATCCGCGTTGCCGATGGGAACGACACCGTCGACTACCAGTCCAAGTACGGGCGTACCGCGGAGAATTCGGAACAGGCCTTCAAGGATGGCGACTACGGCAGCCAGGAACGTCTGGTGCCGGCAGGGCAGGAAGGCCAGGTGGAACGCGGTACCGACCGGGTAAGCCACGATGGCGTGGAATCGGAGCCGCTGTCCCACGAAGAAGCCAAACAAAGGCAGGAACAGGCGCAGGAAGAAGGCCGCTCCCGTGAATACAGCTGGGACGACGTGGACCTGTTCACGCTCAGCAAGCAGGTCGCCAGGCAGGCCCTGCTGGCGGCGGCGCTGGCGGTGGCCGTGCAGGGCGTGCGCATCGGCGGTCGCCGCGCCTGGAATGCATGGAGCGGTAACGAGAACCCCAGCCTGAAGGAAGACTGGGACGAGTTCTGCGATTCCGCGCTGCGCAGCGGCGTACAGTCTGGTGTGACAGTCGCCCTGGTTGGCGCCGTCGTGGTGGCCGCGAGGAAGGGATGGCTGGGAACCTCGCTGCAAGGCGCCGACGCCAGTTTGATCGCCATGGCGGCCTGCGTGGCGGTGGAGAATGCCCGCGTGCTTTACAAGCTCAGCCGGGAGGAATGCACCTTGGCCGAAGCCTCCGGAGAGCTGCTGGAAACCAACTTCGTCACCATTGCGACCTTGGCCGGCAGTTATGCAGGTTCTTCGCTGGGCTTTGCCATCGGCACCGTGTTCGGCGGTGTCGGCGTACCGATCTGTGCCTTCGTTGGGAGCTTCATCGGCGGCACCCTGGCATCGTTCGCGGCCAATGCCGTGGTCAAGGTCACTCCGCGCCTGGTCAACTACCTGGTCGACTGCGCCACGCCGATCGGCGCCAAGGCCCGCGATGCCACCTCGAACGCACTGTACGCCCTGGCTGATTCGGTACGTGGCGTGGCACGCTGGGTGGGCGCATGACCCGCTCGGCACTGGATTCGCGCCAGCGTTTCCTGGATGACATGCGGCGGGCCCTGCGTGGTGGCCATCCCGGCGTGGTGGTGACCACGCGCGAGAACGGGCGACTGGACGCCCTGCTGGCCGAGCTCGCCGGCACGCTGGGGCTGAAGCTGATCGAGTGGAACAGCGCTTTTGGCGAGGTCGATTCCCGCAGCAAGCTACCGCGGCTCGAGGTGGATGAGGCCCTGCCCGACCTGCGTGAGGCGTTGCGGGAACAGATGGCGACCACCCTGACGGGCCGCCTGATCGTCGTGGCCGACGCCGGCATGGCGTTGGTGTCGCATCCGCGTGCGGTGCCGGCCATGGGGCAGATGCTGCAGCGGGTGGCACGACAGGCGCCCGGGCGCTCGCTGGTCGTCCTGGTCACGCCGGATGGTGAACTTCCGCAGGCCGGCCAGCTGCCGGTGCTGCCGCAGGTGCGCCTGCATGCCCCCGGCGAAGAGGAGATTGCTCGCCTGGTGACGGACGAGCTGGCACGGCATGGCAAGGCTGCGGACGAGTCCTTGGCCGCGCCGCTGCGCCAAGCCTGCATGGGGCTGGGCGAAGACTCGGTACGGGCACTGCTCACCCAGGCCGCGCTGGACGAACCGCGCGAAGCTCGCCAGGTACTGCGGGATGTCAACCGTGAGAAGGCCGCGCTGATCGCAGGCAGCAGCCCGCTGCAGGTGGTGACCCCCTCTGAAGAGTCTGCCACCATCGGTGGCCTGGAGCAGCTGCGGGGTTGGCTCAAGCAACGCGGCGAGGTCTTCGCCGACCGCACCGGCGCGGCGAAGCAGCGTGTTCGCCTGCCCAAAGGCGTGCTTATCGCGGGCATGCCCGGCTGCGGCAAGTCCCTCACCGCCAAACTGACCGCCAGGGAGTTCAACCTGCCGCTGCTGAAGCTGGACGTGGGCCGCCTGATGGGCCGCTACGTAGGCGACAGCGAAGCCAACATGCGTAGCGCCCTGGCTACAGCCGAAGGCATGAGCCCCTGCATCCTGTGGATGGACGAGCTTGAAAAGGCGTTCTCCGGCCTGGGTACCAACCAGGCCTCCGAGGTATCCACCCGCCTGGTGGGCTATCTCCTGACCTGGATGCAGGAAAACACTCAGCCAGTGTTCGTGGTGGCCACCGCCAACGATGTGACCAAGCTGCCGCCGGAGTTGCTCCGCAAGGGACGCTTCGACGAAGTGTTCTACGTTGATTTCCCCAACCACGGCGAGCGCCGGGCGATCCTGGACATCCACCTTGGCGTGGAAGAAGACGTCATCAGCGGCGTCGAGCGCGATGCGCTGTGCAAGCAGATGCGTGACTTCAGCGGCGCAGATATCGAAATGGCAGTGAGCGAGGCCAGGCTGCAGGCGTTCATCGCCAAGGAGCCGCTGGCCACGCACCACATCCAGATGGCCGTGCATGAAACGGTACCGCTGGGGCAGACGCTGGCCGAACAGATCCAGAAGTCCCAGGAGAAGTTCTCCACCCTGAAGCTGCGCCCTGCATCCGAGCCCGCTGCTGATGGCATGACCCTGGTACGGCTGCGGGAAATGTCCGCTGGTAACGAGAAACAGCGCATCCAGGCCGGTAGTCACGGTGATGCGCCGAACGACGTGCTGGAGAAGCTGGGCAAGGACGAAAACGAGGCCGTGGTACTGGCAGTGCTTCGGCACCCGCACTGCCCGCAGAAGGTGCTGAGCTACTGGCTCGAAATGGACACCGCCAACAAGGCGTTCAAGCCCGCGCTGTTCGAGGCGGCCGCGCTGCACATGGACGCACCCTCGGACCTGCTGGCGGAACTTGTACGCTCCAAGGACAGCCCTGTGGACACCAAGCTGGCCATGCAGCTGCACGCACTCCCGCACTGCCCCGGTGCGGTGCTGGAAGCACTGATGGACCTGCGCAAGGACGAGTCCTGGCAGGGGGCCATCCTTCGACATGCAAACTGCCCACACACGTTGCTCAAAAAATTCGCCGCTTCGGCGGACGTGAAGCTGCGTGCAGCCGCGGCAAGCCATGCCTCGCTTCCCGACGCCACGCGTGCAACGCTGCTGAAGAGCGACGATGTGTTCGTGCTGGCTGCGTTGTCTACGAACATCGGCTGCAGCATGGAAGAGCGCGAGTTCTGCCTGGACCTGGTCAATGCCCACGGAGTGTTGCGTGACGGCAAGGCGAGCCAGGCGCTGGAGAAGGTGCTGCACCAGCCCGAACCCATGCATGATCGTGTCCAGGCGCTGCTGGCCAGGTCCACCGACGCGAGCGTGCTGCGCAAGCTTGCCGGGCGCCGCGACCTGGGCCGCGACCTGCAGGTCCAGCTGGCCGGCAATCCGGAGCTGATGGATGTACTGGCACGGAACACCGCGCTGGACCCCATGGCCCAGGAGAGGCTGCTCACCGGTGACACGCTCGACGCCACTGCGGGCGGCGCAGTGGTGTCGCAACTCATCGGGACCACGGCCGGCATTGTTGCGAGCATGGCGTACTCCACTCTTGTTCAGCAGCTCCGACCCAGGGAAACGACGAAGGCCGCGCGGCTGCTTGCATCCAACCCGGCGCTGGATGCCCGGCTCACCGAAAAGGTCGCCAGGCTCGGGGACGAGGAGACGCGCTGCGTACTTGCCGCCCGGTCGTCGCTGCCGGTTGCGTGGGCGCGATGGCTGATGGAGAACAAGCCCGCACGTAAGACACTCACGGCGTTGGCAGGGAATGCAGCGGTTGCCGGGAGCCTGCCTGAGAGCTTCGCCGACGCGGCAGTCACCTGGTGCAATGGCGTGGACCGGCTGGAGATGATAGAAGCCGGGGTACTTTCCAAGGCTGTCATCCAGAGCTTGTCCAGCTCCATCGGGGACGCCGACGTGCAGGAAGTGCTGACCGAGTTCGCACGCTGGGAGGGCTTGCTGAAGACCGAGCCGGCCGAGGGCGATGTCGAGGCACAGAAGGGCAGGGACCGTGCTCGGCTGCTGCGGACACTGCGCGACCGTGCGTATGTCCTCGCGCAGGGGAACGCTGCGCTTTCGGGCAAGGCGTAACCGCGGCGCCGTGTCTGAGGGATTCCAGGGAAGTTGAATCGCAGGACCAGATAAAGGAACAGGGGAACAACATGCATCATCCATACCGTCGCACGCATCGCGTGCTGCGAAGCGCGCCCGCGTGCGTGCAACTGCGCTGGAGGGGCTGACATGGCATCCAGCCTGAAATGGCTCGACCACGACGCCACCGCCTACGACCGCAGCACCCGCCTGCTTTCGCTGTTGAAAGAGCCTGAGACCCGGGATGAGCTGGGGATCGGCCGCATCCGCGACGCGCTGTCCGACCAGATGTTCCCAGGGACATCCGTCATCCAGACGCGGCTGCGCTACATGCTGCTGTTGCCGCGCATGTTCATCGACCTGGAACATTCCCGCGCTGCGGCGAAGGATTTCCCGGACCGGGCGCGCACTGCCGAACTGGCACTCAACAAGTGCCTGAAAACGCAGGACGGCGCGTTCGGAAAGGAGTCGGAGGAGGCGTTGAAGCGGCTGGCCAGTTCCGTGTACTGGGCTGGCCTGCGATCGTGGGGCATCCTGCTGCGCAGTGGCTCGCAACGGGATTACTACGCCGCCATCGACCAGATCCGTGCCGAGCGCAGCCGGAAGCCTCGCGGCGAAGATGGATTGGAAGACGGCGATCCCGTGGCGCCTACATGGCATCATTCCATCCAGACGCTGGTCGCATCCGCAGCCCTGCAGGACGGCTCGCTTGACGTGACCCGCGACGAGGCGGTGTTCATCCGTGAGCAGTGGAAACGCTGCCATCCCGGCTCCCTGCTCACTTGGTTGGCGAATGATGAAACCCGGCTGCGCGAGTGCGCCGGTGCGAGTCTGCCTTGGTGTCATCCGCAGCGGTCCAGTGCGCCACAACCGCTGCAGGAGCTGCTCAAGCACGCGCGCCGCTTCTCCGGGCTGGCCCACGGTGCTGCGCTGGTCTACAACCTGGCCCTTGCCGAGGCATCAGATAACCCGCAGCGTCGTAGCGTTTACAGCAGGGCGCTGAAGAGTTGGGTAGATGCGTTGCCGGAGCTCGATCTTCGTGCCTGGGACATGCAGGCGTTCTGGGCGCAGATAGAGCAGGGCGGGAAGCCGGTTCCCCTGCGACTGCGCAGCTTCGTGGACGACTGGCTGGCATTGGTCCATGCGGGCAAGGCCGACAGTGCGCAGGCGCGGGAATTGGTCGAGTGCCGCGAACGCAAGCTGAAGGGCAACCTGTCCCGCTTCAGTCCGGAGAACCTGCCGCGCTGGGGTGGGGCCTCGGGCATCGGTCTGCTCAACTATCGCTGGTCGATCACCAAGACCCACCTGGCCGACCTCCTGCATGGCCTGGAGGCCGCATGATCGCACCGTCTGACCGCAGCACCCTCACCGAGGCGCTGCAACCTCCGCCGGGCTATCGCTTCGATGCCGGCGTGGCAACGACGTACAGCCTGTCCCTTGGTGCCCTGTTGGGGCTGCCGGCACACATCGCGGTGCTGGCAGGGCAGGAGAGCAACGCCGAGGACGACCCGGTGCGAGCCCTTGAAGGCCTGCGACGAGCCGGCCAGAAGCTCGCTGTATTCTGCGAGCGCGGGCGCATCGAGGGGCCCGCGAAAGGAAATGCGCTGGCCGTGATGGCCGAAGGCATGGTGCATGAGGTGCGGGCGCCGCACGGCGGTACGTTCCACCCGAAGCTGTGGGCATTGCGCTTCACCGCAGAGCACGAGGGCACCACGCCGACCTCGCGCTTACGTCTGTTGGTGCTGACCCGCAACCTCACCTGGGATCGCTGCTGGGACCTCACGCTCTGCCTTGAAGGCGAGCCGATGAGGACGCGCCCGGAAGGGAACGGGAACAAGGCCGTGGCCGACCTGCTGCGATGGCTGCCGATGAACGTGGTGGGGAAGGCGCCCGACGCCGCCCGCAAGGAGATGATCGCCTCCCTGGCAAGGGACGTCGAGCGGGCCCGGTGGGAGCTGCCGGAAGGTTTCACCCGGCTGGACCTGCACGTGCTGGGCATGGGCGCGCGCCCGACGCCTTGGGCACCATTCGCAGACGATGGAAAGACCAGCGAGGCGCTGATCATCTCGCCGTTCGTGGGAGGGCGCGCATTGCAGTTGATCGCAGACCGGTGCAGCGGCCCAGTGCAGGTCGTCAGCCGCGGCGATGAGCTGGACCGGGTTTCACCCAGCGTCCTGGAAGGGCTGGGCGGCGTGCACATACTGAAGCCGGACATGGACCTTTCCGAAGGCGAAGAGCACGGTGACGGCGAAACGCTGCACGGCCTGCATGCGAAAATGGCCGTGTTCCGGCGCGGGCAACTGGTACACGTTGCCGTCGGTTCTGCCAACTACACCACCCGGGTCATGCAGCAGGGCACGAACGTGGAGGTGGTGGCGGATCTCAGTGGTACGCCGCGGAATGTACCCACGCCCGACCAATGGCTGGGCGACGCCTACCTGGGGCCGCTGCTGGACAGCTATACCCCCGCAGCGGAACCGGATCCGGCAGTTGCCGAGCGCCGGTTGCTCGAGGACGAACTGGAGAAGCTGCGCGCCAAGGTGGCTGCGGTGGACTGGGTGGTGTCCTGCGCACCCGCGCAGGACATGGCATGGTCGCTGACGCTGTCCACGCGCAGCATTGCGCTTGCGGGTTGCACGCTGCAGGCATGGCCGCTTTCCGTGCTGGCCGAGCGCGCCCGCCCGGTGCTGGGTGGCAAGGCAGAGCTGGGCATCTTTGCCAGCCACGAAGTGACTGCGCTGATTGGCTTCCGGCTGACCTTGGACGATGAGAGGGCAAAGGCGCTGGGCGTCGCGCCGGTCTGCTTTGCCCTGGAGGCGCAGCTGAAAGGCGCACCCAGCGATCGGGGCGATGCCCTGATGGCACACCTGCTGGGCAATCGCGCGGCGTTTCTTCGCTTCCTGGGCCTACTGCTTGACGACCCCACGATGGCGGACTCGACTGCCGGCGAAGCAACGACGAGCAGGAAAGAAAAGGGACTGGCAGCGTTGGCAACCAACGCGCCGCTCTTCGAGCAGCTGCTCCGCAGCTATGCGCGTGACCCGGAACGGCTCAAGGCCATCGATCGGATGGTGAAACGTTTGAAGGACAGGGAGATTGCCGGAGAGCCGTGCATCCCCGAAGAATTCATGGCGCTGTGGAACGTGGTCGGCGAGGCACTGGGCAAGAGGAGAACACGATGAGCGGCCAGCATGATCTTGCCGATGCAACCCCGGTGCTGAAGCGCCTGAAGCAGTTCCAGCTGAAGACGGTGAACTACGCGTTCCGCCGCATGTACGAGGACGCCGAGCCCGTCTCCCGCTTCCTGGTCGCTGACGAGGTGGGATTGGGCAAGACCCAGGTCGCCAAGGGTCTGATCGCCCGCGTGGTGGCCCACAAGGCGGCGGAGGCGCGGCGCATGGACATCATCTACATCTGCTCCAACGCCGCGATTGCCTCGCAGAACCTCTCACGTCTGCGGCTGGGCTCCGCCAGGACGGTGGTCCGCGCATCGCGGCTGACCCTGCTGCCCTTGGCGCTTGGGCCATCGGCTGACGGCGGGCTGGACGAGGCAGGCGTGAACTTCATCAGCTTCACGCCGGGCACTTCGTTTGAAACCAAGGGCCGGGGTGGCGTGGCCAGTGAGCGCGTCCTCATCCACCGGATGCTGCTGGGGGTGCCCGAGCTGGACCGTAAGGGGCTGGCGTGGGTGCTGCGCGGCGGCTTGGGCAAAGACTGGCAGGACAAGTTCGCTCACCAGCAGCATGTCGACACACCGCACGCAGGAATCACCCAGACATTCATCGCTGCCGTAAAGGAACAGAAGCAGGCAATCAAGGCGCTCGCCGAGGTATGCCATCGGCACGCCCGCCGCGTGAGCCGACCGCTGGACGGCGAAGAGCGCGCCGAGGCGCTGCAGCACACGGCCTGGTTGCGCCGTACGCTGGCCCGCTGCTGTCTGAAAGCGCTGGAGCCGGAACTGGTGGTGCTGGACGAGTTCCAGCGCTTCCGCGACCTGCTGCAGAAGCCTTCCCATGAAGAAGATCACGAGACGGCGCCTTCGGCGTCGGCTGCCGAACTGGCGCAGGAACTGTTCAACCACCAGAACCAGCCCAAGGTGCTGCTTCTGTCCGCCACGCCCTACAAGATGTACGTGTCGCAGTTGGAGCAGGAGGACCACTACAAAGATTTCCTCGCTACGGCCGGCTTCCTGTTCAACGATGTCACCCGGCGCGATGCATTGGAGGCCGACCTAGGCGCGTTTCGTGATGCGCTGGTGGGGGTTGGCCATGGCCGGGAGCAGGCAGGTGCGATCAAACAGCGCATCGAAGCGCAGCTGAAGCAGGTCATGTGCCGCACCGAACGGGTAGGGGTGACCCAAGGTCGCGACGCCATGGTGCGCGACGTGCCGCTGGCACTCTCGCTGACCCCCGGCGACCTGGCTGACTATGCCTGTGTGGACGCACTGGCCCGTCAATCTGGCGCCCATGATGTGATGGAGTTCTGGCGCTCCAGTCCCTACCTGCTCAATTTCATGCGCGAAGACGGCTATGCCTTCAAGAAGCGCATGATGATGGACGCCAGGAGTCGGCGGGCACTGGGCAAGCTACTGACCGCGCACCCGCGCTATCGGATACTCAAACAAGGCACCCTGCAAGGGTACAAAAGCCTGGTCGCCGCCAATCCCCGGCTCAATGTGTTGGCGAAGGAGATGAAAGAGCAGGGCAGCTGGAAGCTTCTCTGGGTGCCGCCTTCCATGCCGTACTGGCCAGGCGAAGGGGCATATGCCGATGTTTCCCGATTCAGCAAGACGTTGGTGTTCTCAAGCTGGAACATGGTGCCCGATGCCGTAGCTGGGCTGTTGTCCTACCACGCCGAACAGCTGGCCATGGAGGGGCTGTCACCCAAGCCGAAATACACAACAGCCAGCCAGCAGCTTAGCGCACGGCTGCGTTTCAGCAGCAGCAAACGCGGCCATGAGGACATGAACGCGTTGGCGCTGATGTTCCCTTCGCGTGTGCTGGCGACCGTGGTGGACCCCTTGGCGCTGTCAGCGGCGGCCAATGGTACGTTGACCCTGGCCGACGCGCGTACGCACACGATCGCCTGCATTGGCGAAAGTATTGCTCGGCTCGGTCTGCCCGAACCCGTGCTAGCAGGCCCGCCGGATGTGCGCTGGTACTGGTTGACGCTGCTGATGCTGGAGCGGGAGGAGGGCGGTGCAAATGCGCGGGAGGGCTGGGGTGGGGCGGCGTTGCTGATCGGCGCCGGTGATGGCGAAGAAGATGACCAGGCAAGGCAGGCAGGGCAGGGCTTTGCCCGCCATCTGGAATACTGGGAAACGGTCTGGAAGGAAGGCTTCAATGAAGCCTCGCTGCAGACGCTGGGGCCCCGGCCCTCGGACATAGCCGAGGTCCTGGCGGACCTGGCACTGGGCGGGCCGGCGGTGTGTGCATTCCGCGCGATGCTGCGCCTCCTTCCCGGCGCTGATGAGGTCGACCTCCGCCTGGCCGCAGTCAAGGTGGCAGACGTCCTGCGGCGCCAGCTGAACATGCCGGAGGCCGTGGCCATCATCAAGCACGAAGGCGAGGCGGTGTACTGGAAACAGGCACTTGCGTACTGCGCTGAAGGCAACCTGCAGGCAATGTTGGACGAGTACCTGCACCTGCTGCACGAGGAAACACAGCCCGATGACGGCACCTCGCACGCACAGGCCATTGCCGACGCGGCCAGCGCCGCCGGACACGTCCGCGCCAGCCAGCTGCATCCTGAAAGCGTGAAGCGGAAAGGTGACAGTCTCGAACGCAACGGCACCCTGTCGATGCGTTGCAGGTACGCGATGCGCTACGGCAACGCCACCGAAGACGACAAGGTAATCGCGCGCAAAGATACCCTGCAGAAGGCGTTCAACTCGCCGTTCCGCCCGTTCGTGCTCGCGTCAACATCGGTGGGCCAGGAAGGCCTGGATTTCCACTCCTGGTGCCACTCCATCGTGCACTGGAACCTACCGGGCAATCCGGTGGACCTCGAGCAGCGGGAAGGACGCGTCCACCGATACAAGGGCCTGGCCGTGCGCCGCAACGTAGCTCGCCTGTCCGGATTCGTGCCCCGTTCGGGTTCGGGAGACCCTTGGCAGCGACTGTTCGAGGATGCCGAAGAAGGCGCGAAGGGCGGACCCGTCGAAGGCTTGGTGCCCTGCTGGATCTGTGAAGCACCCGGTGGCGCGGCGGTAGAGCGGCGGGTGTTCCAGTTCCCGCTGAGCCAGGACCAGCTGCGTTTTGATCGACTCAAGAGCAGCCTTGCCCTGTACCGCATGGTGTTCGCCCAGCCACGCCAGCAGGACCTGCTGGGGCACCTGCAGGCGCGCAATGACGCGGGAGAAGACATCCAGACGCTGCTGGACCAGTGGCGGATTGAGTTGCTTCCAGACTAGGTAAACCGGCGAGGGGTGGCGGTCGGTTCGGCAGCCACCACGCTATCGGCTTAAGTCAGGGCAATATCCTGTACGTAATATTGCCGCGCTAGCCAATTGGCCGGCGCGCCACCCAGCCCCGGAAACTCAGCGCAGCGTAGAACAGCTCCACATCCGTGAACCCGGCTGCCACCAGCAGTGCAACCTCGTCCGCTTCGGAGATGGCCGGGAGCTTTTCCGCCATGACCGCAATCGACGCTTCGTCGCGCTCGTCCAGAATACCGTCCATCGACGCGGACGCGGCTGAGCGGCGCAACCAGCGCATGCGGGCTTCAGGCGTGTAGCTGTGGTGGGCAACTACCAGCACACCGCCAGGCCGAAGGCGCTGGAACAATCCTCGCAGGGTCTGCAGCCGCGTAGCGGGATCCAGGAAGTGAAGCGTCAGCAGGCAAGTGGCGCCATCGAACTCGCGCACCGGCGCATCCTCGATGAGGCCTTCGACCAGCACAACACGTGAGGTGTTCGCGCCCAGTGTCTCCCGTGCAAGTTCCAGCATCGGAAGTGAAGGATCTACGCCAACAAACCCCCAGCCGGGCTGCGCCTGGGCAAAGGCTTCGAGCTCCAGCCCGCCGCCCGCGCCCAGTACCAGCACCTCGCCCGTGGGCGGAACGGATTCCGCCAGCAGGATATGGGTCATTCGATGCAGTGCCGCCATGCCAGGCACCTTGGCCTGGGCAGTTTGCCGATAGCTGCTGACTGCAGAGGGGTCCTTGAACGTCGACATGGATACTCAGCCCGTGTGGGCCCATTAATATGTAACACCAATTGTTACATACAACGAACACGCACTGCGGCCGGCTACGCGTATGCAGCGGCGCCGGGTACGGTCGGTCGCCAAACGACCGCCCCGGACCCACAACGGACAAGCGGCGCCGCCGGCTACGGTCGGTCGCCATACCACGGCCGTGGGACCCACAACGAACACGCAGCACCGCCTGGTAGGGTCGGTCGCCAGACGACCGCCTGGAACCCATCAACACCCGTTAACGCATGACCGCGAACGAAGCCCGAGCTCAACCGAGAGGTGTCACGTAACGGTGCCCTGGCATTTCTACACCTACCGAAGCGCGGAATCGAACAGCTCCTTGGCCTGCCGGATAGCCGCCTGATGCGTAGAGCCCTTGTCAGCGCCCACCTCGCACAGCTTGCCCACCCGCTGACGCCCCAACGCAGTGCACTCCGCCAGGAAGTCGTAGTGGCCCACCAAAGGCAACACCTGCAGGCGCGCCTTCCCATTCGCTTCCACAATGACCTTGCTGTTGGTGCCAGGCAAGGCAATCCCATCGGCCTCACCCACAACCACCGAAACCGGCACCTCCAAGCGCCCCAGCTCACCCGGCTCGAACGCCTGGACAATCGCCGGTGCCATCAGGAATACCGCGCGAACGTTGGGAATGCTGCGATCCTCCGCTGACTTGGCAACCCAAGGTGCTAGTTTCGGCGTAGCGACCGCCGCCAGCCGCCGTTCAAAGGTCATCTCCGGGTTCTCGGCCTGCGGCAAGCAGACCCCATCCTTCGGCGAAGCCTTGCAGAAGGCGACCAACCGGCCCATGTCCGGACGCGCACCGGCGGCTACCAGCGCCGTGAACCCACCAGCCGAATACCCCACCAGCCCCAACCGCTCCGCATCCACATGCGGAGACAGAACGGGATCGGCCCGCACCGCAGCCAGTGCGGCGGCGAGGTCGTCCGCCCGGTTCCACATCAGTATGCTGCCCGCGTCCGTCATCGGGTCCACGCCGTTGTTACCGGGATGGTCCACCGCCATCACCACATACCCCGCGCGTGCCAGGGCAGTACTGAACCAACCCATCATGCGGGCGCTGCCGCCGTTGCCATGCGACGCCAGCAGCAGTGGCCAGCGACCCGGCGCAACCGGGGCATCCACGGCAGAAGACCCCTCCTCGAACAGCGGCGCGCCCGGCGGCCCTATCGTGAGTGGCTGCTCCTTCGCACCTGGCTGGGCCGGGTACCACACCGTATAGC
>Ga0102591_1000561_pt1 | contig 68822 bp, 68 predicted proteins | sample AraplaCol_mCL_r2_2_FD_76860 | JGI IMG/M metagenome (GOLD analysis project Ga0102591, IMG submission 76860) | Arabidopsis root microbial communities from North Carolina, USA - plate scrape MF_Col_mCL_r2 (SPADES assembly) (version 2) | ecosystem: Host-associated > Plants > Roots > Endosphere... | reverse complement strand
CTACGCGTTGTTCTTCTATAACCATCGCAGGCTTCACTCGGCGACGCAAGACATGCCGCCGGCCGAGTACGAGGCTTTAAAGAGTAGGTCTGCCTGAAAAAGTGTCCAAGATTACTTGACCACTACACCCCCGCCCCCTCTCCCACTGTGTGGGAGAGGTGAGAAAAACCCGGCAAGGCAATGGTCCCGCCTTGCTACAATCGCGTCTTTTCTTCCCTGCCGCGAGCCCCCGCCATGACCACCCTTGGAACCCCCCTCTCCCCGTCTGCCACCAAAGTGATGCTGTTGGGCTCCGGCGAGCTTGGCAAGGAAGTGCTGATCGCGCTGCAGCGCCTGGGCGTGGAAACCATTGCCGTGGACCGCTACGAGAACGCCCCGGGCCAGCAGGTGGCGCACCACTCGCGCACCATCACCATGAGCGATGGCGACCAGCTCAAGGCGCTGATCGAAGCCGAGCGTCCGCATCTGGTGGTGCCTGAGATTGAAGCCATCGCCACGCCGATGCTGGAATCGCTGGAAGCTGCCGGCGTCGTCCGCGTGATTCCTACCGCCCGCGCCGCCCGTCTGACCATGGATCGCGAAGGCATCCGCCGTCTGGCCGCCGAGACGCTGGGCCTGCCCACCAGCCCGTACAAATTCTGCGATTCGCTCGAAGAACTGCAAGCCGCCATCGACGACGGTATCGGTTATCCGTGCGTGGTCAAGCCCGTGATGAGCAGTTCCGGCAAGGGCCAGAGCAAGATCGACGGCCCGGCTGACGTCAAGGCCGCATGGGACTACGCCATGGCAGGTGGCCGCGTCAGCCACGGCCGGATCATCGTCGAGGGCTTTATCGATTTCGACTACGAAATCACGCTGCTGACCGTGCGCGCAGTAGGCGCCGATGGCAAGGTGGACACCCAGTTCTGCGATCCGATCGGGCACGTCCAGGTTGCCGGTGACTACGTGGAAAGCTGGCAGCCGCACCCGATGCACCCCAAGGCGCTGGAAACCGCCCAGCACATCGCCCGTGCAGTGACGGCCGACCTGGGCGGACAGGGGCTGTTCGGCGTGGAACTGTTCGTCAAGGGGGAACAGGTCTGGTTCAGCGAAGTCAGCCCGCGCCCGCATGACACCGGTATGGTGACGATGATCACGCAGTACCAGAACGAGTTTGAACTGCACGCCCGCGCCATTCTGGGCCTGCCGGTGGACACCAGCCTCCGCGCCCCGGGCGCCAGCGCGGTGATCTACGGCGGCGTGGATGCCGAAGGCATCGTCTTCGACGGTGTGGACGAGGCGCTGCGCATCCCGCAGACCGAACTGCGCCTGTTCGGCAAGCCGGAGTCGTTCACCAAACGCCGTATGGGCGTGGCGCTGGCGTATGCGGCAGATGTGGATACAGCACGGGATCGTGCGAAGGAAGCGGCGAGCAAGGTCAAGCCGCGCAAGGCTTGATTTAGTCCATTCTCCGCGCTTGTATTACTCCCCTCTCCTGCCATGCGGGAGAGGGGTTGGGGGAGAGGGCCAGCCGTTCAAGCACTAACCACGCTCCGACGTAACGACGTCCTGCCCTCTCCCCCCGCCCTCTCCCGTTTCACGGGAGAGGGAGCAAAAATCATCAAACCACCCGATCCGCCCGGTCCATATGCGCTTGCGCCGGTTCCCTGGCCCCCGGATCCGTCGCCGCAGCCGCCAGCGCTGCATGCGCGCCATACTGCGAATCCTGGCGCAACGCGCTCAGGTCCGCGCCTGACGGCGACTGGTACAAGCGCAGCCCCAACTCCGGCAGGATCGCTAGCAGGTGGTCGAAGATATCGCCCTGGATGCGTTCGTAGTCCGTCCAGCCGGTGCGATTGCTGAAGCAATAGACCTCGATCGGAATACCCTGCGAGTCCGGCTCCATCATCCGCAGGTTGAGTAGCAGGTCGTGGTGGATTTCGGGATGCGCGCGCAGGAAGGCGATGCCGTAGGCGCGGAACGTCCCGAGGTTAGTGAGCCGCCGACGGTTGACCGGGTCCGTGTTCTCGCCGAGTAGTACCCGATTGGTCTGCTCCACTTCCTGCTGCTTGACCTCCAGGTAGTCGTGCAGCAGCCGGAAGCGCATCAGCGCCGTTACCTCGTTATCGTCGAGAAACCGCACGGTCGACGCGTCGATCCGCAGCGTCCGCTTGATCCGCCGCGCGCCGGATTCGAACATGTGCCGGTAGTTGCGGTAGCTCTCCGAGAACAGCTTGTACGTGGGCACCGTGGTCACGGTGTTGTCCCAGTTCTTGACCTTCACCGTATGCAGCGCGATGTCCATCACGAAGCCATCGGCGTTGGACTGCGGCATCTCGATCCAGTCGCCGATGCGCAGCATGTCGTTGGACGTGAGCTGCGTGCTGGCCACCAGAGACAGCAGCGTGTCCTTGAACACCAGCAACAGCACCGCCGACACCGCACCGATACCGGAAAGCATCCACAGCGGCGAGCGGTCGATCAGGATCGACAGCACCAGCACGCCGCAGACCAGCCACAGCGCCAACTGGGCCACCTGCACATAGCCCTTGATCGAGCGCGTCTGCGCACGACGGCTGGCCGCGAACACGGTCTGCCAGGCGTTCAGCACGCCGGACACCATCAGGAACACGCTGACCCAGGTGCCGGCATGCGCCAGCCGTTCGATGAGGATCGAGAACTTGCCGAGATCGGGCACCTGGCTGATGCCGACCGTGATGACGGCGAGAAACACCGCATAGCCGAGGCGGCGGTAGGTGCGGTGCCGCATGAGCGCGGCGGCCCACTCGCGGTTGCCGGAAAGGCTCAACACGCGGTAGACCACCCGGCCCACCACGCGTGCGACGAGCCATTGCGCGAGTCCGGCGATCAGGACGAGCGCCAGCACGTAGAGCGAAATCTGGGCCCAGGGATGGGCGGGAATGCGTCGCTGGAACAGGTCCAGCAGTGCGTCAAAAGTCATGAGGGCGAGGCTTGGTTGCTGACAGTCAAGCCACGAGTCTACTAGCGTTGCGCCGCGCTGCCGCGAATTCTGGCGCGACTGGCCGCAGAATCAGAATCGTCTCAGATCCAGAATCCGCGGCCAGCCCGCTACCATGCCGCTTCTTCCCTTCTTCCCTTCTTCCTTTCTTTCCCCTAGTTCGCATGCGGCGCGTACATTGCCATCAACTGGTCGTCGGTGAAGCCCCACTGCCGCGCATCCTCGAAAGCGGTCACGGTGTCGTCGCTGTGGGTCAGGTCGATCACCTCGGGCGGCAGCGGTTTGGAATCCGTGACCGAATAGAAGGTCATCACGCGCGGGCGCAGCGTCTCGCCCTCGTTCTGGCCGCACACCACGGCCAGCCGGCCGGAGCGCAGGCGCAGCACGGTGCCCAGCGGGTAGATGCCCATGGTGCGCGTGAAAGCCTTGAACACACGCCGGTCGAAGAGCGTGTCCACGCGCACGGCGATGTACTCCATGGCCCGTGCCGGCGACCACGCCGGATGGTTCGGACGCGGCGAGGTCAGCGCATCGTAGGTGTCGCAGATGGCTGCGATCTTGGCGTGGACGCTGATTTCGTTCTCGTGCAGGCCGAACGGATAGCCGCGCCCGTCCACGCGCTCGTGGTGGTGGACGCAGACGTCGAGCGGGATATTGCTGTAGAGCCGCGCCTCGTTGAGGATGCGGTAGCCCGCCGACGGGTGGCGCCGCATCTTCTCCTCGTCCGCCGGGGACAGGTCGCTGCCCTTGAGCAGCAGCGATTCGGGCAGCGTCAGCTTGCCGATATCGTGCACCAGCCCGGCCAGTCCCAGTTCGCGCACCTCGCCATCGGGCAGTTTCAGGTTGCGGCCCACCGCGATCATCAGCGCGCAGACCGAGAACGAGTGCAGGTAGGTGTAGTCGTCCTTGGCTTTGAGGCGCGCCATGGCCAGCAGCGCCTGCGAATGGCGAGACAGCGAGGTGGACGCCGAATCCACCAGCAGCAGCGCGCCGTGCGTCTCCAGTGCGCGGCCCATGCGGACGTCGTTGAACAAGTTGCCGATCAGCATGCGCCCGGTCTTGATCAACTCGCGCGCGCGCTCCAGCTCGCTCTCGAAGCTGGCTTCGGGCTCGTCAACCTCCTCGGCCTCCATCATCTCCGGCGCGGCCGGCGTGGGCAGGTTGCGGCCCTTGAGGATGTCGATCCACACATCCTGCACGTTGGCTGCCTGGATCTGCTCCACCTGCTCGTCGCTGGACACCAGAAAGCGCGAGCGCCAGAACGGATGGTTCATCCATGGCCCGCCCAGCCTTGCCACGAACATGCCTATCTGCAGTTGTTCTGCCTTGATTCTTCTCAGCATGCACTTGCCCCAGTTCAAATGGGCGCGGAGAGGGACTCCGCGATCCCGGTCAAGCGGGGCTCTTTCCAGGCCCCGTTCTCTGACTTCTCTCGTTGGCCGCGTTTATCGGCAGGTCCGAGACATTCTTTAGTTTTTTCTTTGCGATGGCACTGTCATGACCCGTTCACCATCGTCATCGCCCGCATCGGCCGCATCGGCCTGCCGCGCGGCGCGAATGAGCAGCCACGAGCCGATCACCGCCGCGTAGACCACCAGCCCGGCGCCTGCCAGCCGCTGGTCGCCCAGCAGGTAGCTGGCGCACAGGCGATTGGGCGAGTCGATGAACAGCATGCCAAAAGTCAGGGCCATCCAGACCATGTTTCCGCCAAAAAACAACACCAGTGGCCACGGCGCCACACGCAGGCCGACACTCGCGGCCAGGCCCGCGAGCACCATCGACGCGTCGCGCGCCAGCCCCATCGGCAGGGACATGCGCGAGAGATCCACGGCGATCGGCAGCATCCAGATGCCGTAGGCCAGCGTGCCCACCACCCCTAGCGCCAACGCATACGGACGCATCCGCGGCACCATCTCCACCTGCCGTCGCGCGCTCAGCATGCCGGGGGTCAGCGCGCCGGCCGCAAACAGGCAGGGCATCAGGCCGAGCATCAGCCATGCCATGGATGCCTCGAAGACCATACGCAGGGGAGGCAGCGCCAGCGCCAGTAGCAACAGCACGCAGGCCAGCCTCATCCTGGTGCGATTCATGGCTGGCTCCCGCGCACGTGGGCCAGCGCCGCCGCATAGGCCTGCTGGAAATCCTCAAGCGCGTGGACGGACAGCACCCTGCCCTGTGCATCCACCACATGCAGGCCCCCGTTATGCTCGAAGCCGCCGAGACCATCCGGGATGGCGATCACGTCAGCCTGTCGCAGCAGTTTCGTCATCGCGTCCGGCGAGATGGCGGCCACCACCTGCCAGCCGGGGGCATTCGCCCGATAGCTGGTGGCATAGCCGAGCAGATCGTTCACGGTGTCGCGTGGATCGAAGGAAAGGGAAATCAGTTGTACCCGTGGCGCCATGCCATCGGCGGCAATCTGGCGTTGCAACTGCGCGAACTCGGCGCCCAGCGCCCGGCAGACCGTGGGACAGCGGGTGTAGATGAAATCGACGATGTAGATGGACGGTGTGACCGATGCGGCCGGCGTGTGCAACGCGGACGAACTGGAGTCCGCCGCCTCGAACAGCCGCAGGTCGTGGCCCTGCTGGTTCCACACGTCGATGGCGGGTAGCCGCAGCGCCTGGCGGGCGATGCGCGCCTCGCGTGACTGGTCGAGTGTCCAGGCGCGCAGCCCGTCGGTCACGAAGTAGACTGCCGCCGCGCCGAGCAGCAGCGCGGCGGCCAGCGCCAGCCAAGGGCCTGCCGACGCGGGGGCGACGGTCCTAACTGCCCGGGGAGCCAAGCGCCGCGTCGCCATCGAAAGGTGCCTGCATGCTGGCCGTATCGGCCCGTGCCGCCGCGACGGTCTCCGCCGTCACGGGCGGTGCGGCATTGCCCCACTGGCTGCGCACATGCGTGAGCACGGCGGCAATCTCGGCATCACCGAGCTGCGCCGCGAACGCCGGCATCGCCCCGTTGTAGGCCGTGCCCTTGACCGTGAGCTTGCCGGTGACGCCGCGCAGGACGATCCGCGCCGCCTTGGCATCGCTGCCGGTGACCCACTCGGAGCCGGCCAGTGGCGGAAATACGCCCGGCAAACCCTGGCCCGTGGCCTGATGGCAGGCCACGCAATGACTCTGGAAGATGGCAGCACCATCCACCGCCGCGCCCGCCGCCGCCTTCGGCTTGCCATGCAGGTCCGCCACGGTGCGCTGGTCGCCGAGCGCCGGAGGCTGGTCGATCGGGGCCGTGACGATGTAGTACACGCCCCACGCCACCAGCGCGGCTACCATCGCCAGCACATAGCGCGGAATCGGCATGCGGTTCTCGTGCGGGTCTTCATGCTCGCGGGCACGCGCGGCGGCGGCCTGCCGCTGCTCCGAGCTTTCTGCCGAACCATCTGCCGCACCACGGGGATCACGGAAATCGCTCATGGCCTCATTCCTTCGTGGCCGGCAGCACGGCACCGGTCCGGTTCAGCGATTGCAGGTAGGCCACGAGGTCCAGTGCGGCGGCCGTCGGCACCACCACCTTGCCCAGCGGCGCATAGCCCGGCGGCAGCGGCACGGCCTTTTCGCCGGCGTCGGGCGCGTCCTTGGCATCGAACAGGAATGGATACGCGGGCATGATGCTACCGCTCACGTACGCACGTGGCTGGTACAAGTGCCCCAGTTGCCAGTCCGCGCTGGGCTGGCGCACGCCGATGTTCATCAGGTCCGGACCTGTGCGCATGGTGCCCAGCAGGTGGGGCTTGTCGTAGTAGTAGTCACCGGCTGTGGTCGCGCGGCCCCAGCCGCGCTTGGCATCGGGCGCGAACGCGGCATCGCGGGGTTGCTGCGAGTGGCAGTAGACGCAGCCATTGGCAATATAGACCTCGCGGCCGCGCAACTGGGCGGCGGTATAGGGCTTCAACCCTTCGGTGGGCTTCACGTCGTGCAGTTGCATGTAGGGCAGCACCACCAGGGCGCTGGTGGCCAGTGCCAGCATCGTCATGCCGCCCGCCAGCAGGGCGCTCTCGTTGTTCACGTTCAGGCTCCCTGTGCGGGCTTGTTGCCCTGGTGGAACATCGCGGGACGATTGCGGTTCGGCCCCAGGCCGAATGCCACGCAGATGAAGTTGGCCACGAAACAGAGGTGGCTGGTCAGCATCATGAATCCGCCGATGGAGCGGATCTTGAGGTACGGCACGGTCACCGCCACCGAATCCATGAAGGGCTTGGCGGCGTCGAGCATCGCCTTGCCCTGTAGCCAGCCGCCGATGCTCAGGCCGATGAAATAGACGCCGATGCCGCCCACGGCCAGCCAGAAATGCGCGTAGATCAGCCAGCGGTACGGCCACTCCCGGCCCGTGATGCGCGGCACGATGAAGTAGATGGCGCCGAAGAATGCAAAGCTCACGAACGCGTACAGCCCCAGGTGGGCGTGCGCCACGGTGTAGTGCGTGAAGTGGGTCACGCGGTTGACGGCGCGCAGCGCCTCGAACGACCCTTGGATCGAACTCAACGTGTACATCATGCCGCCGAAGGTCATGAAGCGCAGCGTGGGCGAATCGATCAGCCGGTGGAAGTTGCCGCGCAGCGTCTGATGCTGGTTGATCGAGAACGCGATCACGGGAATCAGCATCATCATGCTCTGCACGATCGACAGCGTGATCAGCCAGCCCGGCACCGGCCCGCCCACCAGGTGATGGCCGCCCACCTGCCCGTAGAAGAAGGCCAACGCCCAGAAACCCAGCAGCGACAGCCCGTACGATTTCACCGGCTGGCCGATCACCTTTGGCAGGAAGTAGTAGATCGATGCCAGCGCCAGCGGCGTATAGAACAGCCCCAGCACGTTATGGCCGAACCACCAGTTCATGGTGGCCTGCTCCACCCCGAAATGCAGGCCCGGGATGTTGGCCACCAGGAACAGCACCGGGAACCAGAACAGTGCACAGCCCATGTACCAGACCGACACGTAGAGGTGATCCACCTTGCGGTTCACCAGTGTCAGCACCAGCGGAATGCCCACGAACGCGCCGCCAGCCACGAAGAGGATGTCCACCTGCCACGGAATCTCCAGCCACTCCAGCCCGTCGGAGATGCCGGCGGCGATGCTGCCGATACCCGCGATCAGCCCAGCATTCCAGACCGCCGCGCCCAGCACCGCCCAGCGCGCCCCCACCAGCTCCGTCTTGAGCAGGCGCGGCAGCAGGAACATGGCGATGCCGAGTCCGGCCATCGGCGCCCAGCCGTAGGCCACGGCGTTCAGGTGGATGGTGCGGATGCGCCCGAAGGTCAGCCAGGGGATCGAGGCCAGCCAGTCGGGTTCATGCAGCTTGATGGACGAGGTCAGGCCGGCGGCAGATGCCACCAGCAGCCAGACCATCGCGCAGCAGATAAACAGAAAGACTACGGGTGCCGACGACTGGTCGGCGGCGGTGCGGGCGGCGTCCACAACACCGGTGTCGCCGCGCGACGAGGCAGGGTCTTCGGGATGCGCCCCCTCGTCGTGGAAGATCACGCGGGCGGCGGCGCTGGACGTATCGAACAGGCCCTTCTGCATGCTCCAGATGAACGCGCCCAAGGCGATCACGGACAGCAGAAAAGCCGACAGCAGGATGGCGACTGTATTCATGGGGGACTCGCAGGCGGGGGCAGGCGACGGGGAAGTTCCGACGCGCAGAGTACGAGTCCGTGTCCGAGCGGCCAATCATCCTTACGTGTAACTGGCGTTTTATGCGTGCGATTCCTAGAATTCAGCCTCCGGCGTCATTGCCCTGCCCGGCGTTCTGTTCGGCATCCCTCAGACATCACTCCCGCACCCACGCGATAATGGCGCACGGTTCGATCCGCGCGCCGTTTGTCGTGCAGCAGCTTGCCGTGCATTCCGCGCTTGAGATTCGCCACGACTTGCCGTTATCAGTTGTCGACCTCCGATATTGCGTCTTTCCCGCCTGATGCATAGCCACTACGACAACCTCAAGGTCTCACGCGACGCGCCCGCGGAAGTCATCCGGGCCGCGTACAAGTCCCTGAGCCAGAAATACCATCCCGACCGCCACGCCGACAGCGAGGAGGCCAACCGCATCATGCGGCTGCTGAACGCCGCCTATGACGTGCTGCGCGATCCGGAGAAGCGCGCCGAGCATGACCAGTGGATCGTCGCGCAGGAGAAACGCGAAGCCGACCAGAAGCAGCGCCAGGCCACGCAGCAGCGGCAGGCCTACCGTGCCGCCCAGGCCCAGCAACAACGACAGGCCGCGCAACGCCAGCAGGCCCAGCGCCCCGCTCCGCCCCCGGCCGCCAGCGAACCCGAACCGGCTGCCGAACAGCCCGCCCGCACACGCAAGCCGCGCCGCTCATGGCGCGATGCGCCGCCCAACAGTGGTCCCGCCACCCCGTTGCCGAAGCTCGGCTCGTTTGCGCTCTACCTGGGGATCGGCGCGCTGATCGTAGTGTTGTTGAGCGACTGGTCGGGGGATAACGCTGCCGGACGCGGCGTACCGGGGGCCGCCACCGCATCGACCCTGTCGTCCTCCGTGCCGCCCTCTGCGTCATCGCTGACGCGCACCGTAGCGCCGGGCTCGACCCGTGACAGCAAGTACATCCGGCCAACGTTGACCCCGCGTGGCCTGCCGTGGCCGACACGGTCAGGCTACCTGCCCGGCTATCCGGTGCTCAACGACAGCGGGTTGTCGACGCTGACCGTCGACAACTCGGCGAGCCCGTCAGATGTCATGGTGAAACTGGTGTCCGTGGAGGGCAACACGCCGCTCCCGGTGCGCACAAGCTACGTGCGGGGCGGCACGTCATTCACGATGGATGAGATTTCTCCCGGCAGCTACGACCTGCGCTACCAGAGCCTGGATACGGGAGAGTTGTTCCGGTCGGAACGCTTCGAACTGGCGGAACTGAGGGAGTCCGGCGGCACCAGCGCCAACCGGAACGTGTTCCGCCTCTACGGGGTGCCGGGCGGCACCTCCCGCTCCGTACCGATCTCGGAGCGGGATTTCCCCTGAGCGGGCGCCCAGGGGAAGGATGTCTTTACTCAGTAAGGCTTGGGTTGCGGCTGGCTGTTAGGCGGCGTCCACGGCTTGGGCGCTGGCGCGGGGGCCGGCACGTTGCCATAGACCTTCTGCCAGCGCGATTTCAGGCCGGCCGCGATTTCCTTCTGGTTGTACTGCTCGGCGAAGTCGATCACCGTCATGCCCTGCTGGTTCTTGAGCCGCAGGTCGGCGCCCTCGTCCAGCAGCAGCTTCACCGTGTCGATATGGCCGCCGCGCGCCGCCATCATCAGCGGCGTGGTGCCATTCGGGCTTTCGGCGTCGATATAGGCCGCGTGATCCACCAGGTACTTGACCACGTCGTTGTGGCCATTGGTTGCCGCGTAGTGCAGCGGCGCCCAGCCCTTCTTGTTCACCTCGGCCTCTTCGCCATCGACCATCAGCTTCATGCTCTCCAGGTCGCCCTGCAGCGCCGCCATCATCAGCGCGTTCTCGCCAGCCGGGTTGGTCTTGTCGAGGTCGATGTTCTTCGCCTTGATCAGCACCTTGGCCGCCTTGGTCGATTTCTCGCGCAGGGCCAGCACCAGTAGCGGATTGCCGCGGTTGTCCGTCAGGTTCGGGTCCACGCCTTTCTGCAGCAGTTTCTGCACCGTGTTGCCGTCGTCGAATTCCACGGCCTTACGCATGTCGTCCGCTGGAGCCGCCTGCACCAGCGCGCAGCCCGCCATCGCGGACAGGCCCACGAGCGCCATGGCAGAGGCCATGCGTCGCATCTTCAGATCAAACATGAGCATTCCTGTCGATGTGCTTGAAAAGACGGAAGAAATTATCCGTCGTCTGTTCGGCAATCTGTTCCACCGGCACGCCGCGCAGATTGGCGATGAATTCGCCCACGTGACGCACCCAGGCCGGTTCGTTGGTCTTGCCGCGATATGGCACCGGCGCCAGATACGGCGAATCGGTCTCGATCAGCATGCGGTCCAGCGGCACTTTTTTCGCGGTCTCCTGCAGGTCCGCCGCGCTCTTGAACGTCACGATGCCCGAGAACGAGATATAGAAATCCTCGTCGAGCGCCCGCTTGGCGATGTCCCAGGTCTCGGTGAAACAGTGCATCACGCCTCCGGCTTCCCGGGCGTTCTCTTCCTGCATCAGTCGGATCGTGTCGTCGGCTGACGAGCGCGTATGGATGATCAGCGGCTTGCCGGTTTGCCTTGCGGCACGGATGTGGGTGCGGAAACGATCGCGCTGCCACTCCATGTCTTCGACGCTGCGACCGTTGAGGCGGTAGTAGTCGAGGCCCGTCTCGCCGGTGCCGACCACGCGCGGATGGTTGGAGAGCGTCACCAGCCGTTCCAGCGTGGGCTCCTCGGCATCCTCCTCGTAGTCCGGGTGGACACCCACGGACGCGTACAGGTTCGGATGCTGTTCGGCCAGCGCCAGCACGCGCGGAAAATCTTCCAGCGTCACGGAGATGCACAACGCATGCGTCACCTGGTTGGCCTTCATGTTCGCGAGCAGTTCAGGCAGGCGCGCGGACAGGTCGGGGAAATCGATATGGCAGTGGGAATCTACGAACATCGGCACTCTCTTGAAACTCAATCGAGCCGGCGGCCCAGGATCACGAGGTCGCGTTCCACGCCGTCGAGCACGGCGACGCGCGGCAGATCCCCCCAACGGCTGAAGCCATGCCGCTCGAACAGCGCCAGGCTCGGCGCATTGTGGCCGAAGATAAAGCCGAGCAGCGTCTTCACGCCGACCTTCGGCGCATGGGCCACGGCCTCGGCCAGCAGGAAGCGGCCAAAGCCCTTGCCGCGCTGGTCCTCGTGCAGATAGATCGAGACCTCGGCCGTGGCGCCATAGGCGGGCCGGCCATAGAAATCCGAAAAGCTCACCCACCCGGCCATGCGGCCTTCGGCATCCTCGCACACCCACAGTGGACGACGCTCTGGCAGATGGGCATCGAACCAGCCCTCGCGGGATGCCACGCTGACCGGCTCGGTATCGGCCGTCACCATGCGCGAGGCCACCGTGCTGTTGTAGATCTCGACGATGCCGGGCAGGTCCTCGCGCGTGGCAATCCGCACGGTAAATCCAGAATGACTCATAAATCCAATAACTTGCGAGGCAAACCTCGCATTTTCCTTGAGTTATATCGTCTGCGTGGGCTTGCCCGATTCGATCGTCTTGCCCAGCAGTTCTTCCACCGCACGCTTGAGCATGCGGCCATTGTCATCGTCCGGCAGATGCACGCCCACGCCGGGCGTCTTCATCGGCGTGCCAGCCGGGGTAATCCACGCCACCACGCCTTGTATCTGGTACTTCTGCGGGCGGTCCAGCAACGACAGCACGAGGAACACCGGCTCCCCCAGCCGGAACGGGCGGTTCGACGGCACGAAGATGCCGCCGCGCGCCAGGAACGGCATGTAGGCCGCGTACAGTCCGGCCTGATCCTTGATCGACAGCGACAATACATTGGGACGCTGTGGAGTCCCGGGAGCCGGACCGGCTCCCGCTGGGGGGGTGGCCGGACGGGCGGGTGCCGGATTCCTCGGCGGTACGCCTGCCGCTGTCAGCGGTGGCGTCGTGGCTGGTGCATTCATCATTGACCCCATGTTGCCCGCTTTGCGCAGGCTATTTATCGTGACTGGCCGGGCATGGAAACCCGTGGCTCGACTTTTACCACGCGCGCACCGCCGTGCCTACGGGCGGCGCGCAGTTTGAGACGCATCGCAAACTTGCGTCTCGTCTAGCGAAAAATCTGCCGGTAATCGAGAAACACCGACTCCATGACCAGGCGTGCCGCCAGCGGATGATTCTCGCTGCGCCGATGGTTCACCAGCCGCCCGGCAAACCCCTGCAGGCGATGGGCATCGGTTGCGCCGGCGCAACGTCCCAGCGCGGCCTGTTCCTTGGGGAAATAGCGGGCCGGGCCCGTACCCAGCGAGATTGACAGCAAATCGTAGGTCCAGCGTTGCAGCGTGCCCAGTACCATCGGCACCGGCAGTTTCTGGAGTTGTTCGGCAGCAGCCAATGCGTCAAAGGTCGGACCTGCGCCAAGCTGGCTCACCAGCAGGCGCAGCAATGGTTGCTCCTCGGCCTCGGCGGCATGCAGCGCGGTCAGCGGCGCACCGCCGGCCTGCGCCAGTTGCGCCTCCACATCGGCCACGCCCTGGCTGCGCAGCCATTCCAGTGCCGCCGCCGCGCTCGGCGGCGCCACGGAAAACTGGCGGCAGCGCGACAGGGTAGTCGGCAGCACGCGGTCGATGCGGTCTGTGACCAGCAGGAAGACCGTCGATGGCGGTGGCTCTTCCAGCGTCTTGAGCAGTGCGTTGGCACCTTCGGTCTGGAGCGCATCGAGCGGATACACCACCACCACGCGCAATCCGGCGCGGTGCGTGCCAACGCCTACCGCCTCGATCAGCTGGCGCACCTGTTCCATGCGGATGATCTTGCTCGGCGCCTTCTTCTTGCTGCTCGATCCGGACTCGGCATCCCCCTCGCCGGCTTCGCCCGCTTCCAGCGCTTCGGGCCGAACCACGGTGAAGTCAGGATGGTTGCCCTGGCCGAACCAGTGGCACGCACCACAGTGATTGCATGGCTGGCCGTCGGCGAGCGGCGCTTCGCAAAGCAGGCCCTGCGCAAAATGCAGCGCCAGGTCGCGCTTGCCGATGCCTTGCTGGCCGTGCAGCAGCAGCGCGTGGGGCAGCCGGTCGCGCAAGGCGGTCAGCCGCTGCCAGTCTTCTCGTTGCCAGGGATAAAGCATGCGAATCAATCGGTTAGCGCCATGACGTCATGTATTGTCGGAGAGATGCACACCGACATCACGGCGCGGATATAAGTCATAAAACTCAGAGACTTGCGATGATCTCTTCGAGCGTCACGCGAATCTCGTCGATGGAGCGGGTCGAGTCGATGACCCTGAAGCGCTGCGGCGCTTGGGCGGCCCGTCGCAGGTATTCGTTGCGTGTCCGCTCGAAGAACGCGCGGGACTCCGCCTCGAACTTGTCTGGCTCGCGCGCATTGGCCAGCCGCGCGGCGGCGGTTTCCAGCGGCACGTCGAACAGCAGCGTCAGGTCCGGTTGCAGGCCGCGCTGCACCCAGGCCTCCAGCGCTTCCAGCCGGTCGAGCGCCAGCCCCCTGCCCCCGCCCTGATAGGCAAACGTGGCATCGGTGAAACGATCGGAAATGACCCAGTCCCCGCGTGCGAGGGCCGGGGCAATGACTTCGGCAATATGCTCGCGTCGTGCCGCGAACATCAGCAGCGCCTCGGTTTCGAGGTCCATCTTGCGATGCAGCAGCAACTGGCGCAGATCCTCGCCCAGCGGCGTGCCACCCGGCTCGCGCGTAGTCACGACGTTGCCACGGGCGCGCAGGCGCTCGGCCACCCATTCGATATGGGTGCTCTTGCCCGCGCCGTCGATACCTTCAAACGTGATGAATTTGCCGCCCATGTGATTACGGTTTGCCGCGCTGGTACTTGTCTACCGCGCGGTTGTGTTCGGGAAGTGAAGTCGAGAAATGGCTGCTGCCGTCGCCACGCGCCACGAAGTACAGCGCGTCAGACGGCGCCGGCGTGGTAGCCGCGGCCAGCGAGGCCAGGCCCGGCAGCGCGATCGGCGTCGGCGGCAGGCCGGTACGGGTGTACGTATTGTACGGGGTGTCCGTGGTCAGATCCTTCTTGCGGATATTGCCGTCGAAAGTCGGGCCGATGCCGTAGATCACGGTCGGATCGGTCTGCAGCATCATGTTCTTGCGCAGCCGATTCACGAATACCGCCGCAATCATCGGCCGCTCCGACGCCTGCCCGGTTTCCTTCTCGACGATCGACGCCATGATCAGCGCCTCGTACGGCGTCTTGTACGGCAGGTCCGGTGCGCGCGCGTTCCAGGCATCGTTGATGCGCTTCTGCATCGCGCGGTAGGCGTGCTTGTACAACTCGATGTCGCTGCTGCCGCGGGCAAAGAGGTAGGTATCGGGGAAGAACAGGCCCTCGGGCGAGGTTTCCGCCGCGCCAATCGCCTTCATCAGGTCGGCGTCCGACATGCCCTGCGTGTCATGCTTCAGCGCCGGGCTGGCATCCACGGCCGCGCGCATCTTGCGGAACTCCCACCCCTCGATCACGGTGACCACGTAGTGCGACACGTCGCCCTTCGCGATTTTCTCGACCACCTCGAACGGCGTCACGCCGGTTTCGAACTGGTAGCCCCCGGCCTTCAGGTCGGTGGCGTGGCCCGTGATCCGGGCCAACAACTGGAACATGCGAGGGTCCATGGTCACGCCGCCGCGCTGTAGTTGGCGGCCGACGCTGGCCACGCCCGAATTGGGCTTGACGATGACTTCTATGGGCGAGGCGGACAGGCCGAGCGGCTGGTTTGCCCACCAGGCAAAGCCACCCGCAAGCGCTGCTGCGGAGACAATCAGCACCCCGACCAGGCGCAGGAACAGGCGTTTCATGTAGTGATTGGAACAATCGAGGGACTATCGGCGGAAAGCATACGGCGCTGGCAAGACGCGCGGCCGGTCGGAATGACGGCAGGCCCATATAATACCGGGAGCCTTGTGGCCTATGTGTCACCACACGTTACAGGCGACGCAGCACTACGCTGCGTATGACCTTGTACGATGGCACTGCCGCCCCCAATTTCACCACCGATCACCGTCTTCCGGGACCGTCTGCATGTCCGCCACTGAATTCCCCTCGCTCGCCGATAGCTTCGCCGCCCTGCCGCACGCCGGTATTGTCACCGTGCCCGCCGGGCTGGCCTTGATCCGCGTGGCCGGCAATGACGCCGCCACCTTCCTGCACAGCCAGTTGACCAACGCCGTGGAAGACCTGCCGGCCGATGCAGCGCGGCTGGCCGGCTACTGCTCGGCCAAGGGCCGGCTGATGGCCAGCTTCCTGGTCTGGCGCGACGCCGAAGGCATCGTGCTGCAACTGTCGGCCGATATCCAGCCGGCCATCCAGAAGCGCCTGTCGATGTTCGTGCTGCGCGCCAAGGCCAAACTGTCCGACCTCTCCGCCACACACCGCGTGCTGGGCGTGGCCGGCGCAGGTGCCGAAGCCGCGCTGAAACAAGCCGGCCTGCCCGCACCGCAAGGGCCGCTGTCCGCTGCGCATTCCGATGGCGTGAGCGTGATCCGCCTGGCCGACGCCGAGGGTGAAGCGCGCTGGCAGATCGTGGCGGAGTCCGCGCGCGCCGAGGCGCTGCAACAGGCGCTGGGCGCGACGCTGGCGCAGGCGGCACCGGCATTCTGGGACTGGCTCGACATCGGCGCCGGCATCCCGCGCATCGCCGCCGCCACGCAGGAGCAGTTCGTGCCGCAGATGATCAACTTCGAGCTGATCGGCGGCGTCAATTTCCGCAAGGGCTGCTATCCCGGCCAGGAAGTGGTGGCGCGCAGCCAGTATCGCGGCACGCTCAAGCGTCGTATGTGGCGTGTGGGCGGCGAAGGTGCGGTGCCGGCCGCTGCCACCGAGATTTTCCGTCCCGAAGATCCCTCGCAGCCGTGCGGCATGGTGGTCAATGCCGCCCCGTCACCGCTGGGTGGATGGGAAGGTCTGGCCGAACTGAAGATCGACGCGGCTGTGGCCGGCGCGCTGCATCTGGGCGCAGCGGACGGCTCGCCGGTCTCCACGCGTGCGCTGCCGTACGAAGTGCCGCTGCCGAACGAGGCTGAATCCGCCAGTTGAACGACCGGGGAACCAAGACATGAGCGATCATCTCTACGTCTACTTCAAGGTGCCGGAGGACCGCGCCGCCGAGGCGTTGCCGCAGTGGCACCGCTGGATGGAAACGGTGGCCGAGGCCACCGGGATTGGTGGTACGCTCATGCGAAGGCCGGAGACCCGCGCCGGGCTGCAGACGTGGATGGAGAGCTACGCGGACATACCGCCCGCCTTCGATGCCACGCTCGATGGCCTGTGGCGCCAGAGCGGCCTCGCTCACTGGATCAGTGGCGAGCGTATGGCCGAGAAGTTCGTAGACCTGGACGTGCTGTGACGTGGTCACTGCAGTCACTGTAGTGAAGCAGCAAGAGAAGCAAAGGAAGCGACATGTGCCTGATTCTGGTGGCCTGGCAATCGCACCCGGACTATGCCCTGGTGGTGGCCGGCAACCGTGACGAGTTCTATGCCCGCCCCGCGGCGGCCGCGCACTGGTGGCAGGATGCCCCCGAGGTGCTGGCTGGCCGCGACCTGGCCGAGGTGATCGGCGATGCGGGCACCTGGATGGGCGTGGCCAACGCCGCCTCGTCCGAATGGCCCGGCGATTCGCGCGCGCGTTTCGCCGCGCTGACCAACTACCGCGCCCCCTCCGAAAAACGTACCGATGCCCGCTCGCGCGGCGAACTCGTCGCGCATTTCCTGCGCGGCGAGCAGACCCCGGACGAGTACCTCCACGAACTGGCCGGCGCCCATGGCGCCTACAACGGGTTCAACCTGCTGGCCAGCGATTTGCACGACCTCTGGTGGTACAGCAACCGCTCGAAAACACGCCAGCCGCAGAAGCTGAAACCGGGCCTCTACGGATTGTCCAACGCGCTGCTCGACACGCCATGGCCCAAGGTCCGCAGCCGCGTCGGCGCGCTGTGCGAAGTCCTGGCCGCCGACCGTGGCCAGTTCGGCTCGGACGCCGAACCCTACCTGCAGATGCTCGCCGACGAGAAACAGGCGCCGGACTGGGAACTGCCGAGCACCGGCGTGGCGCCGGAGTGGGAGAAGCTGCTGTCGTCATCGTTCATCCGCTCCCCGCATTACGGCACGCGCGCCAGCACCGTGCTGCGCGTACGGCATGACGGACGATTCGATTATGTCGAGCGGAGTTTCGATGCAGATGGCAGGACCGGCGAGGTGTCGTATCAGGGCCGGCTGAATGTGACGCGGGATACAGGGACGGTGCCTGCGCCGCGCTAGAACTACCCTTGGGGTTCACTCCCCTCTCCCACAAAGTGGGAGAGGGGCTGGGGGAGAGGGCCGGCGGTCCTGCTTGCCGACCTGTCGCAATTTTCACTGCTGACCCTCTCCCCCGACCCCTCTCCCGCTGCGCGGGAGAGGGGAGCGCATAGCAACGGATAGCGGTAAACGGATAGCGGTATCGCGCAAACTTAAGTCACCCCACCTGCTTCCGCATCTCCACATGCGGGATCCCCGCTTCCTCGAACTCCGCCCCAACCTGCTCGAAGCCCACACGCGCATAAAACGGCGCGGCATGCGTCTGCGCGTTGAGGATCAGCTCCGCATAGCCGAGTTCGGCGGCCTTCGCCATCAGTGCGTCCAGAACCCGGGCGCCCATGCCGGTGCCGCGCGCCACCTTGAGCACCGCCATGCGGCCGATGTGTCCGTCGGGTAGCAGGCGGCCCGTAGCGACCGGGGTGCCGTCGGCGGCGAACGCCAGGGCGTGCCAGCTTGGCTCGTCCATGTCATCCCATTCCAGTTCCACCGGTACGCCCTGCTCTTCCACGAAGACGCTGTAGCGGATGGCACGGGCGCGCTCGCGGGCTTCATCCCATTGGCAGACCAGGACTGGGGCGGTAGTAACGGACATGGATGACTCGTAGCGGAATGTCTGAAGAGAGGCGCAATCATACGCCCGGCAGGTAGCCAATGCGCGCGCACAGACTGCGAGCATTGGTGCGATTATCGGCCAGTCAATGCACCGTATCAGGGATAACCCCGCCTACCATCGTTGCGTGAAATTTGTATGATGACCTGACTACCTGATGATGCGATGCCATGTTCCAGAAGATTCCTGCTCGCGCGCTGACTGACAGCGTGGCCGAGCAACTGCTCGACAAGATCCAGGGCGGCACCTTTGCCCGGGGTGCCAAGCTGCCTACCGAGGCCGTGCTGTCCGAAGAGTTCGGCGTCAGCCGCACCGTGATCCGCGAGGCCATTGCCCGGCTCAAGTACGAGGGGTTGGTGGAATCTCGCCAGGGCAGCGGCGTGTTCGTGACCGATCAGGCTGGCATCCGGCCACTGCGCATTGATTACACCGATGTCGATACGCTGGAAGCGGTGCTGCAGATCGTGGAACTGCGCCGTTCGATCGAGGCCGAGGTCGCCGCCCAGGCGGCGCGCCGCCGCAGCGATGCTGCGATGGCCGGCATCGACGCCGCGCTGGCACGCATCGACACCGAAGTGGCCGAAGGCGGCGACGGCGTTGCCGCCGACGTGGCCTTCCACCGTGCCATTGCCGAAGCCACCGGCAACCCGTATTTCCTCAAGACGCTGGCCTTCCTGAGCCAGTACCTGGAAACCGCCACGCGCGTGACCCGTACCAACGAGGCGCGCCGTGCCGATTTCTCGCGTCAGGTGCGCGAGGAACACCAGGCCATTGCCGCCGCCATCCGCGCGGGCGACCCCGATGCCGCACGCAACGCGGCGCAGAACCACATGTACAACGCGGCGCGCCGGCTCTCGCAACTCGGCGACGACGAAGGCATCGACCTGCCCGTCAGCCCGTCGCACTAGTCATCCATACACATCAGGTTTAGGAGAATTTCGATGTCCAAGAACATTGGCGTCATCGGCTTGGGCGCGATGGGCAATGGCGTGGCGCAGTCGCTGCTGCGCGCAGGCTTCAAGACCCACGCCTACGATCTGCGTGCCGACGTGCTGCAGCGCTTTGCCGATGCCGGCGGCGTGCCGTGCGTGAGCCCGGCCGAGGTGGGCCGACGCTGCGATATCGTGATCACGCTCGTGGTCAACGCGGCGCAGACCGAGGCCGTGCTGTTCGGCGAACAGGGTGCGGTGCCGGCGATGTCCGAGGGCAAGCTCGTGATGGCCTGCGCCACTGTGCCGCCCGGTTTTGCCGAGACGCTGGGCAAGCGGCTGGCCGAAAAGGAACTGCTGATGATCGACGCGCCGGTGTCAGGTGGCGCCGCGCGTGCCGCCAGCGGCGAAATGACGATGATGACGTCGGGGCCCGCCGAAGCCTACGCCAAGGCCGAGGCCGTGCTGGCCGCCATCGCAGGCAAGGTGTACCGCCTGGGCGATGCCCACGGCGCGGGCTCCAAGGTCAAGATCATCAACCAGTTGCTGGCGGGCGTGCATATCGCCGCCGCCGCCGAAGCCATGGCGCTGGGCATGCGCGAGGGCGTGGACCCGGACGCGCTCTACGACGTGATCACGCACAGCGCGGGCAACTCGTGGATGTTCGAGAACCGCGTGCCCCACATCCTGTCGGGCGACTACACGCCGCTGTCGGCGGTGGACATCTTCGTCAAGGACCTGGGCATGGTGCTGGACACCGCCCGCACCAGCAAATTCCCGTTGCCGCTGTCGGCTGCCGCGCACCAGATGTTCATGATGGCGTCCACGGCCGGCCATGGTGGTGAAGACGACTCTGCCGTGATCAAGATTTTCCCGGGCATCGAGTTGCCGAAGGCGAAGGAGTAACAGCATGAGCAACCGACCTTTGCTTGGCTGCATCGCCGACGATTTCACCGGCGCCACCGACCTCGCCAACACGCTGGTCCGCAATGGCATGCGCACCGTGCAGACCATCGGCGTGCCGGTGGGCACTGTCGAGGCCGATGCCGTGGTCGTGGCGCTGAAATCGCGCACGATTTCCGCCGATGACGCCGTGGCCCAGTCGCTTGCCGCGCTCGAATGGCTGCGCGCCCAAGGCTGCCGCCAGTTCGTGTTCAAGTACTGCTCGACGTTCGACTCCACCGACGCCGGCAATATCGGACCCGTGGCCGAGGCGCTGCTGGGTGCGCTGGGCAGCGACTTCACCATCGCCTGCCCCGCCTTCCCCGAGAACGGCCGCACGATCTTCCGCGGCCATCTGTTCGTGGGCGACGCACTGCTCAACGAATCCGGCATGGAACACCATCCGCTGACGCCGATGACCGATGCTAATCTGGTGCGCGTGCTGCAGCGCCAGAGCCAAGGCAAGGTCGGCCTGCTGCGTCACGACACGGTGGGCAAGGGTCCGGACGCCGTGCGTGCCCGCATCGACGCCCTGCGCGCAGATGGCGTGAAGCTCGCAATTGCCGATGCGGTCTCCGATGCCGATCTCTTTGCACTCGGCGAAGGCTGCGCCGCGTTGCCGCTGATCACGGGTGGTTCGGGCATCGCGCTGGGCCTGCCCGAGAACTTCCGTCGCGCCGGGCTGCTGCCGCAACGCGACAACGCCGCCGAGGTGCCGGCCGTCGATGGTCCGGGCGTGGTGCTGGCCGGCAGCGCGTCGCGTGCCACCAATGGCCAAGTGGCGTACTGGATCGCACAGAACCGCCCCGCCCTGCGTATCGATCCGTTGCGCCTGGCGCGCGGCGAAGCGGTGGCCGACGAGGCGCTGGCCTTTACTGCATCCCACAACGAACCCGTGCTGATCTACGCCACGGCCCAGCCCGAGGAAGTGAAAGCCGTCCAGGCCGAACTGGGCGTGGCACGCGCCGGTGAACTGGTCGAACACGCGCTCGCAGCGGTTGCGGCGGGCCTGAAGGCACGCGGCACGCGGCGCTTCGTAGTGGCCGGTGGCGAGACCTCGGGCGCCGTGGTGCAGGCGCTCGGCGTGCAGTCGCTGCGTATCGGCCGCCAGATCGCGCCCGGTGTGCCGGCCACAGTGACGCTGGGCGATGACCCGCTGGCGCTGGCGCTGAAATCCGGCAACTTCGGCGGCGAGAACTTCTTCGACGAAGCGCTCAATGCGCTGGGAGCAGCACGATGAGCCAGGAAAGCGCACTGCGCGAAGAGATCTGCCGCGTCGGCGCGAGCCTGTACCAGCGCGGCTACACGGTGGGCTCGGCAGGCAATATCAGCGCGCGGCTCGACGACGGCTGGCTCATCACGCCGACTGATGCATGCCTCGGCACGCTCGATCCGGCGCGCGTCGCCAAGGTGGCGACCGATGGCAGCTGGGTGTCCGGCGACAAGCCATCGAAGACGCTGACGCTGCATCGCTGCGTGTACGACAACAACCCCGATGCGCACGGCGTGGTCCATACGCACTCCACCAACCTCGTCGCGCTGACGCTGGCCGGTGTCTGGCAGCCGGACGACGTGCTGCCGCCTATCACGCCGTACTACGTGATGAAGGTGGGCCATATCCCGCTGATCCCCTACCACCGCCCCGGCGACCCCGCCGTGGCCGCCCGTGTGGCGCAGTTGGCGCGCGAGGTGCGTGGCGTACTGCTGGCGCGGCTGGGTCCGGTCGTATGGGAGGACAGCGTGTCCCGTGCGGCCTACGCGCTCGAAGAGCTCGAAGAAACCGCCAAGCTGTGGATGATGTTGCGCGACAAGCCGGCGCCGCTCGATGAGCAGGCGCTGGTGGAGTTGCGGGATACGTTCAAGGTGAAGTGGTGAAGGTGAAATCCCACGCCTAGTTTTGCTCCCCTCTCCCTCTTTGGCGGGAGAGGGGCTGGGGGAGAGGGCAAGCGCCCGGTCTGGCGACATCGAATAACAACGCCCTGCCCTCTCCCCGACCCTCTCCCGCCCTGCGGGAGAGGGAGAACACCGACCGGTTCAAATCCAAGGAGACTTCCAATGACCGCATCCAACCCCGCGGCGGGGACTGCCGACGCTCGGCTAGACGCCGACAACCACGTCGAGAAGCGCGCCTACAACAAGGTGTTCTGGCGCATCATGCCGTTCCTGATGCTCTGCTACGTGATCGCCTATCTCGATCGCGTGAACGTGGGCTTTGCCAAGCTGCAGATGGCGCAGGACCTGCAATTCTCGGAGACCGTGTTCGGCCTGGGCGCCGGGCTGTTCTTCATCGGCTATTTCCTGTTCGAGGTGCCCAGCAACCTGCTGATGCACCGCATCGGCGCGCGTATCTGGATTGCGCGGATCATGATCACGTGGGGCATCATCTCGGCGGCGTTCGTGTTCGTGCAGACGCCGACGCAGTTCTACATCATGCGCTTCCTGCTCGGCCTGGCCGAAGCGGGCTTCTACCCGGGCGTGATCCTGTACCTGACGTACTGGTATCCGTCGCACCGCCGCGCCAAGATGATCGCGCTGTTCATGTCGGGCATCCCGGTGGCTGGCATGTTCGGCAACCCGTTGTCCGGCTGGATCATGGACGCGTTCAACGGCACGCACGGCTGGGCCGGCTGGCAGTGGATGTTCTTCATCGAGGCACTGCCTGCGCTGGCCATCGGCATCGTGACCGTGTTCGTGCTGCGTGACGGCATCGACAAGGCGCCCTGGCTCGACAACGACGAGAAGCGTGTGCTCAAGCGCAATATCGAGGAAGACGAGCGCGCCGCCAAGGCCGCTGCAGCAGCAGCCGGTGGCCGCGACGTGCATTCGCTGGGTGCCGTGTTCAGCGACCGTCGCGTGTGGTGGATGTGCCTGATCTACTTCTGCTTTGTGACCGGCCAGTACGCGCTGACGTTCTGGATGCCGACGCTGGTCAAGGCCAGCGGCGTCACCGGCAACTTCAACATCGGTTTGCTGTCCGCGATTCCGTTCCTCTGCGCCATCGTGGTGATGAACATCCTGGGCCACAGTGCCGATGCACGCCGCGAACGTCGCTGGCACCTGATCGTGCCTGCGCTGATGGGCGCCACGGGCTTTGCCATCGCCGCCTCGTTCACCCACAATACGACGGTGGCCATTGCGGCGCTGTCGCTGGCCGCCGCTGGCGTACTGACCTGCGCACCGCTGTTCTGGTCGCTGCCTACCGCCTTCATGAGCGGCATTGCCGCCGCATCGGGCATCGCCGTGGTCAACTCGGTGGGCAACCTGGCCGGATTCGTGTCGCCGTACATGGTGGGCGCGCTCAAGGACATGACCCAGAGCACGCAACTGCCGATGTATGTGCTTTCCGCGATCCTGGTGGTAGGCGCCCTGCTGGTCTGGCTGACGCCGGCCAAGATGGTCAATCGCTGATCCCGATCTTCCGATACAAGGAGCCGACATGCCGCGCTTTGCCGCGAACCTCTCGATGATGTACACGGAGCACGACTTCCTGGACCGCTTCGGCGCTGCCGCGAAGGATGGCTTCCAGGCCGTCGAGTACCTGTTCCCGTACGATCATCCCGCCGCCGAGATCCGCAAGCGGCTCGACGCCCATGGCCTGACCCAGGCGCTGTTCAACGCGCCGCCCGGAGACTGGGCCGCTGGCGAACGCGGCACGGCCGCCCTGCCGGGCCGCGAGGCCGAGTTCCGCACGGGCTTTGCCAAGGCGCTGGAATACGCCTCGGTGATCGGCAACGACCGCATCCACGTCATGGCAGGACTGGTGCCCGCCGATGCGGATCGCGCCCGTTGCCGCGCGGTCTATCTCGAAAACCTAGCCTACGCCGCAGCCTCGGCTGCCGCGCACGGCGTGACTGTGCTGATCGAGCCGATCAACACACGTGACTTGCCGGGTTACTTCCTGAACCTGCAGGGCGACGGCCAGACCATCTGCCAGCAAGTGGGCGCCGCGAATCTCAAGGTGCAGTTCGACTGCTACCACTGCCAGATCATGGAAGGCGATATCGCCAAGAAGCTGCAGCGCGACTTTGCCGGCATCGGTCATATCCAGATCGCGGGCGTGCCCGAGCGGCACGAGCCGAGCCTCGGCGAACTGAACTACCCCTACCTGTTTGACGTGATCGACCAGCTTGGCTACACGGGCTGGATCGGCTGCGAGTACCGGCCCCGCGCCGGCACGTCGGAAGGCCTGGGCTGGTTGAAGCCTTACCTGAATCGATAAGACCTGGACGTTGCAATGAAAGTACTGATTACCGGCGGCGCCGGCTTCCTGGGCCTGCAACTGGCCCGACTGCTGCTCAAGCGCGGTACGCTGAACCTCGGCGGCAAGGCCGTCACCATCGATCAGCTGACGCTGCTGGACGTTGTGGCGCCGCAGATCGACGATGCGCGCGTGCGCGTGGTCACCGGCGACCTGTCGGATCCGGCCGTGCTGGCGCAAGCCATCGACCGCGAGACTGGTGCGATCTTCCACCTGGCCGCCGTGGTCAGCGGGCAAGCCGAGGCCGATTTCGACCTGGGCATGCGCGTGAACCTGGACGCCTCGCGCGCCCTGCTCGAAACCTGCCGCACGCTGGGCCATGCGCCGCGCGTGGTGTTCACGAGTTCGGTGGCCGTCTATGGCGGCAAGCTGCCGGCCGTAGTGCAGGACGATACCGCGCTGAATCCGCAATCGTCGTATGGCGTGCAGAAGGCGATTGGCGAGCTGCTGCTGACGGACTACAGCCGGCGCGGTTTTGTTGATGGCCGCGTGCTGCGGTTGCCGACCATCAGCGTGCGCCCGGGCAAGCCCAATGCGGCGGCGTCGTCGTTCGCCAGTGGCATCATCCGCGAACCGCTCTCGGGCGAGGCAGCGAACTGCCCGGTGGACCCGGCCACGTCACTGTGGCTGCTGTCGCCGCGCGGTGCCATTCAGGCGCTAGTCAACGGTATCGAACTCGACGGCGAACGCTTCGGCAATCGTCGTGTGGTGAACCTGCCGGGGTTGTCGGTGACGGCTGCGCAAATGGTGGAGGCACTGCGTCGCGTGGCGGGCGATGCCGTGGCGGATCGGGTCACGTGGAACCGTGAAGAACGTGTCGAGAAGATCGTCGGGACCTGGCCGGCCGCGTGGGATGTGTCACGCGCGGTGGCGCTGGGGTTCGAAAGCGATGCGAGCTTTGATGATGTGATTCGGGGGTATGCGGAGGATGTGGGGGTGGCGCTGCAATAATCCCCTTGGTGTTCTCCCCTCTCCCGCTTGCGGGAGAGGGGAGCAAAACAAGAGGGATCGGCTCGGCTTCAAGAAGCCGGCACCACCACCTCCCACCCCCCGATCTTCTCCCTCACCTCCCCCGGAATCGGCGCCGATTTCTGCGTTTTCGCATCGGCGCAGACGTACACGATCTCGCCGGTGATCAGGTGCTCGTCCCCCCGGTACATCTCCACACGGAACAGCATGCTCGACCGGCCCAGCCGGGCCATGCGCCCGCGGATCTCCAGTTCATCGTCAAACCGTGCGGAGGCGTGATACTCCAGCGTGGACTTGACCACAAAGATGTCCACCCCATGCGCGTGCAGCACGTCTTCCGGATAACGGATGCCCACCGCGCGCCAGTACTCGGTCACGCAGATATCGCAATACGTCAGGTAATGGGCGTTGAAGACGATTGATTGTGGATCGACTTCTGACCAGCGCACGCGCAGCGGCACGCTGTGGCGAAAATCCTCTTTGGCCATCGGTTGGCGCTCCCCATGAAAAACGGGGCGCCCTGTTCTCGTCAGGAGCGCCCCGTGATCGGCTTGGCTTACTGCGGCTTGGCCAGGCCCAGTTTCTCGATGATCGCGCGCTCGCGCTTGACCGTGTCCGCGGCAAACGCGGCGTACTGGCTGGTGCTCATGTAGTACGGCTCCATATCGAACTTGGCAAGCGATTCGCGGTAGTTCGGCATCTCCATGGCTTGCTTGAAGGCGTCATGCAGCTTCTTGACGATGGCCGGGTCGGTGCCCTTGGGCGCCACGAGGCCGAACGGCGAAGTCTGCACGATGCCCATGCCCAGTTCCTTGAGCGTCGGCACGTTCGGGAAACGCGCCGAGCGCTTGTCGCCCCAGGTCGACAGCAGACGCAGCTTGCCGGTCTCCACGTACTGCGCCCAGGCCGGGGTGTCCGCCACGGACATCACGTGGCCGCCCAGCAGAGCCTGCATCGATTCCGAGTTGCCCTTGTACGGAATGTGCGAGAACTGCACGCCCTGGCGCAGCGCCAGGTCTTCCATGGTCAGGTGCAGCGTGGTCATCGAGCCCGGCGAGCCATACGTCAGCTTGCCCGGGTTGGCCTTGGCGTAGGCGATGTAATCCTGCATCGTCTTGATCGGCGAATCGGCCGGCACGACCAGGCCGAACGAGTAGCCAGCCAGGTTGATCACGTAGCTGAGGTCCTTGACCGGGTCCCAGTTGATCTTTTGCGTGTACGGCAGACGGTAGACAGGCATGGCGACCTGCGCCAGCGTGTAGCCGTCGGGCGGCGTGGCCTGCATCATCTGGGCGGGCAGCACGCCACCAGCGCCGGGCTTGTTCTCGACGATCACGGGCTGGCCCAGGATCTTCGAGGCGTTTTCAGCCAGCACGCGGAACGGAATGTCGGTGGAACCGCCCGCGGTGTAGCCGATCACGAGGCGGATCGGCTTGGTCGGGAACTTGTCCGCCTGGGCGTATGCCGGCACGGCGGCGGTTGCGATCGCGGCGGTGGCGGCGATCAGGCCCATCTGGGCCATGAATTGGCGGCGTTGCATGAGTCTTTGTCTCCTTCTGCTGCAAAAATGCACTGTTGCGACTTCGATCAAACCGATAAAGCGATAAACAGTTGCAGGCTCGCCCCGGTGTTGTTGTGTGGGGTCGGGCGCGTTGTGCTGGACTGCGTGGTCGTTAGCTGTCGAACGCCTCCCGCAATGCGGCAACGGCATCGGCATGCGCACCCGCAACAGCGTGAATGAAACGTCCGAGCTTGAAAAAATCGTGAATCATGGTCGGGTAGTCGGCCAGCGTGGCCTTGACTCCGGCTGCCTGGAGCTTGGCCGCATAGGCCACGCCCTCGTCGTGCAGCGGGTCGTAGCCGGCCACGGCGATCCAGGCCGGACACACGCCACGCACATCGGCGCCCTGCCCGCCACCGTCGAGCGGCGCAAAGCGCCAGTCGTCGCGGCTCTCATCGCGGTCGAGGTACTGGCCGAAAAACCACTGGATCATGTCCGCCGTCAGCAGGTAGCCATCGGCCAATGCACGATTCGATGGGGTGTCCTGCCTCGCACTGGTGCCGGGATAGATCAGCAGTTGCAGCACGGGTTCCAGGCCGGTGTTGCGCGCCTCGATGGCGCAGGCTGCCGCGAGCGTGCCACCCGCGCTATCTCCACCGAGTGCGATGCGCGCCGGATCGGCACCCAGCTTGGCTGCTTCGGCAAAGACCCAGTGGAGGACGTCGAACGCGTCCTGGGCCGCCGTCGGAAACTTCCAGTCGGGCCCGAGCCGGTAGTCCACCGACAGCACCAGGCAGTCGGCATCGTTGCAGAGCATGCGGCACAGCGGATCGTGCGAATTGATGCTGCCGACCGTGAAGCCGCCACCGTGGAAATACACCAGCAGCGGCAGCGGATCGGCCCAACTGGCTTCGCGCGGCGCATAAAGCCGCACCGGGATGCCGTAGCCGTCGCGCGCGGGAATCGTGAAATTCTCCACGCCATGCACGGCGGCCGGCGGGATATCCAGAATCAGCGCGCTCTTCTCGTAGCCGATCTTCGCGTCAGCGGGCTCCATCGTATGGATGGCCGGGCGTTTGGCGCGCGCGACCAATTCCAGCAACTGCGCAACTTGCGGGTCGAGCGGCTGGTCGGGCAAGCCGGGAACGGACGGAGAGGGCTGAGCGGACATCGGAAGCAATCGAAGTCGGGGCACGCGGGCATGTTAGACCCGAATGCCGACCGGGGGCGCACCAGTACAGCGTTCAAAATGTGAACGACCATTTGTGAACGGTCGTTCGATTTCCATATCATGCCAGCGTTTCCGCTACGCAGCATTACGAAATAACCCTTGGCGAGCCGGTTGCTCCACCTTTTGCGCGATCATCGGCCATGTCATAAGCGGCGTTTGCCGCCTATGCTTGGAACACAATCCCATGACCCAGGAGACACCATGACGGGCGAACACTTGCAGGTTGTGCACGGCGATATCACGCGGATGGAAGTCGATGCCATTGTCAACGCGGCCAACAATGGCTTGCTGGGCGGAGGCGGTGTGGACGGCGCGATCCATGGTGCGGGCGGCCCGTCGATCATGGCGGCGTGCCGTGCGCTGCGCGACAAGCAAGGCGGATGTCCCACCGGGGAGGCGGTGATCACCACGGGTGGCCTGTTGCCGGCACCCTATGTCATTCATGCCGTGGGTCCGGTGTGGCACGGGGGCGGACAGAACGAGGATGCACAACTGGCGAGTGCCTACCGGAGCAGCATCCGGCTGGCCGCCGAACACAACCTGCGCACGGTGGCCTTCCCGAACATCAGCACCGGTGTCTATGGATTCCCGCGCGAGCGGGCCGTGGACATCGCCATTGCTGCGGTCCGGGAGGCACTGGCCAAGGCGCCCACCATCGAACAGGTCACGTTCGTCTGCTTCGACGACGAGAACTTCAAGCTCTACCGCGATCGGCTGCGGTAGAACGTAAGGCTTCGTTCAGGGCAGCGCGCTGCGGATCAGCAGGTTGATCCGCTCGGGCTGCTCGTGGATGACCCAGTGCGTGCCTTCCGGAATGCGTTCGAGCCGCATGTCGGGGACGAACTCGTCCAGGCCGTCCACCAGCGTCTTCGGCAGCGCGCGGTCGTTCTCGCCCCAGATCACCAGCGTTGGCACCCGCACCACGAACATGGCCGGGTCGAGCCGCGAGATATCGGGTGCGGTCTCGCCCGTGGCGGGTGGATGCATCGGCGTGGCGCGGTAGTAGTTCACCCCGCCAGTCAGCGAATGCGAGCCGTTGTCGCCGGGTTCGGACCACGCCCCGTGATAGCGCACGCGCGTATCGCCCGAGAACCACGCGGGTAGCGCGCCAGCCTCGCCAGTCAGCATTTTCTCCAGCAATGCAAACTCGTTGGCGGCCAGCGCCTGCTCTGAACCGGGCTTGCGCAGCCAGTTCATATAGGCCGATGCCTGCTGCTGCGCCGGATCGGCCGACAACGCGCGCGCGAACAGATACGGATGTGGCGAATTGATGATGACGAAGCGCTCGATCAGCTCGGGATGCTGCGCCGCAAGATTCCAGCACACCGCGCCGCCCCAGTCATGCGCCACGATTACGCATTTCTCGTAACCCAGCACGCGGATGAACTGCACGAGGTCTTCGACGAGCAGCTTGGGCCGATAGGCCTCAGGCTCGGCCGGCTTGCTCGACAGGTTGAAGCCGCGCAGGTCAGGCGCCACCGCAAAATGTGTCTGACCGAACTCGGCAAGCTGGCGCTCCCAGGCGTACCAGAATTCGGGAAAACCATGCACGAACAGGATCAGCGGCTTGCCCGGCTCGCCTGCGCTACCGTAATGCAGCCGCGTGCCATTGGGCAGGTTGGCGAACTGCAGGTGATGAATCACGGCAGGCGCGGTCATCATGGTCTCCCTCTTCGCTTCCGTCATCGCGGATCTCCCGAAAGGCTATGCAAGAACGTGACCAGGTCAGCCGCGCAGCGCGGCAACCAGGCTGGCGCGAACTTCTGACTTGTCACCGAACGGATCGCCCGGATTGCGCTGGTTGACGATGTCCTCCATGCGCTGGCGAACCGTGGCAAGGGCCTGCGGGTGGGAATAAATATAGAAGCTTTCGTTGCGGATGGCGTCGAACGTGAGCTGCGCCACATCGGCCGCGGAGACCTTGCCCGAACCCACTGCCTTGTCCGACAGCGCTTGCGACACCATCTGCGAACGCGTGGGCGGTGCGTCGTTGGCAAGCCCGGCGGGACGATTGCGGTGCGACTGGCTGATGCCGGTCGGCACGAAGTACGGGCACAGCACCGAGCAGCGCACCTGTTCGGTGACCAGGCTCAGGTCTTGATAAAGCGTTTCCGTCAGCGCTACCACGGCATGCTTCGACACGTTGTACACACCCATCGCCGGCGGATTCAGCAACCCGGCCATCGACGCCGTGTTGACGATATGGCCCTGGAACGAGGGGTCCTTCTTCGCGGCCTCCAGCATCAACGGCGTGAAAATCCGCACGCCGTGCACCACGCCATACAGGTTCACGCCGAGCACCCACTCCCAATCTTTCTCGGTGTTCTCCCAGACCAGTCCGCCCGCACCGACGCCAGCATTGTTGAAAACGAGGTTGACCTCGCCAAAGGCTGTCATCGCCGCATCGGCCAACGCTTGCACCTCGGCAGCCTTCGACACATCGGCACGCAGTCCGATCACCTGCGCGCCCTGGGCCTTGAACTCGGCCACGGTGGAATCGAGCGCGTCTTCCTGAACATCGGCCAGCACAAGCTTCATGCCACGTTGCGCACCGATCTTCGCGAACTCCTTGCCAAACCCCGATGCCCCACCGGTGATCACGGCAACCTTGCCTTCGAACTGGTTCATGGTGTCTCCGTCGATGTGTTTTGTTTTGTGTTTGTTTGCTCCCCTCTCCCGCGCGCGGGAGAGGGGTTGGGGGAGAGGGCCAGCGGCTCTGCTTGCCGACTTATCGGAATTTGAACCGCTTGCCCTCTCCCCTGCCCCTCTCCCATAGGGAGAGGGAAAAACCAACGGGGTCGGTGATGCTCAGACTGCCGCCTGCACCCAATACCCCTGCCTAGGAAAATGAACATTCACCGCCCCGGCCCGGGAATCCTGGCGGCGGATCGTCACCACGTGTTCCGTCAGCGTCAGCAGCACGCCAGCGACGGGGTCCTTCGCGTAGTCGGTGGGCGTCACGGTCACGGCGTCGCCTGCGGAGAAGCCGCTGCCTGGCAGGATCGTCGTGTCATGCGGCAGTGGATCGTGGTCATACGCATCGGCCAGCGCGGATTCGGACGGAATCACGCGCAGCTTGCCGTGTCCGTATGCCTGCATCCGCGTGAACCACGTCTTGACCAGCGGATAGCCATCGAGCACTGCCGCCAGCGGCGTAGCCCGCCGGATAAACCAGATGCAGTGGAACAGCGAGAAATCCGCAATCGACAACTCCGGGCCAGCCACGTGCTGCACGCCAGCCGCAAACTGGGTCTGCAGCCGGGCAAAGGTCTCGTGGAGCATCGCAGCGGCTTCGGGCAGCGGCATGCGCAGCGCATTGGTGTCGCCACGCATCGCCTTGCGGTCGGCCATGAACGCCTGGATCTGCCCGGGGCTCAAGTGGGCTAGCATCACCTGCACGCCAGCCGGTTGCATCGTGTACGTGACCGATGCCGTGAACAGCGCGCTGTCGATCCACGCTGCCGTCATGCGCGCCTGCGCGGCCTGGAAGGCCGGATACAGCGGCGGCTGGGGCGCCAACCGGTCGAGCACATCGCAAATCAGTGCGGTATCGCAGTAGATGTCTGCCCCGATCTGCATGACCGGGGTACGCCGATAACCGCCAGTCAGCGCCGTCACATCGGGCTTCGGCATGATTGGCGGGATCTCCACCGCGCACCATGACAAGCCCTTGGCGCCCAACACCAGGCGGACTTTCTCGGAAAACGGCGAAGTTGCGTATTGATGCAGGATGATGTCAGGCATCCATTCCTCTCCAGGGGGTGATTAAAAGGGTCTACCCCTGTTAATCGAGCAAATCCGGCTGTTCCTTAACAATACGTGCGTATAACGGCTGGAACTGGAACCATCCGGCCTGCGCTGTGCCGACGATGGAATACGACTGGCGCGCCGCTGCGTCGCTGATCGTCTTCGGCGCCTGACCAGTGCGTGCAGCAGCCGATTCGGCCAGGATCTGCACCTGGCAGGAGCGCTCCATCGTGATGAACCACCAAGCGGCTTCGTCCACTGTCTTGCCCACTGTCAGCAGGCCATGGTTCTGCAGGATGGCTGCCTTGTTGGAACCAAGGGCGTTCGCAATGCGCTGGCCTTCGTCCAGTTCCACCACCACGCCGCCGAAATCGTCATAGAGCGCGTGGTCGTCGTAGAACGCGCAGACATCCTGCGTCAGCGGGTCGAGCTTGCGACCGAGCGTGGACCATGCCCGCCCATAGGTGCTGTGGGAGTGCGCCGCCGCCACGGCATCTTCGCGCGTCTGATGGATGCGCGAATGAATCGCGAAGGCCGCTGCGTTAACGGGGTAGTCGCCCTCCACCACATTGCCGTGGTGATCGCAGCGAATCAGGTTCGAAACATTGACCTGACTGAAATGCACACCGAACGGATTGACCCAGAAGGTATCCGTGAACTCGGGGTCGCGAGCCGTGATATGACCGGCCACCCCTTCGTCGAAACCAAACTTGGAGAACAGCCGGAACGACGCCGCCAGCCGCTGCTTGCGATGCAGCCGCTCTTCCGCCGCCGTCTCGAACCTGGGCGGGCGTGGCAGCATGCGATAACGGGCCTTGACCTCTTCGGACAGACCGGACGCGATCTCGTCACGGTCTGCGGGCGCTTGCGGTGCGTTCATGGGCTGTCTCCTGTGAGTGGGGTGCGCCCCTTTGCGAGGCGTCTTTCCCGGATGGCTTTGTGGCTTTGCGATTTACGACAGTTTCACAAGCTGCTTGCCGAAGTTCTTGCCCTTGAGCAGGCCGATAAAGGCTTCCGGCGCACTGGCCAGCCCTTCGGCCACGCTCTCGCGGAATTTGATCTTGCCTTGGGCCACATAGCCGCCCAGTTCCTTTAGCGCCTGCGGCCACACTTCCATGTGCTCGGACACGATGAAGCCTTCGATCTTGCAGCGCGAGACCAGAATGGCGCGCGGGTTGCGGATCGGCATGTCCTGGCCGTCATAGCCAGCGATCAGGCCGCATACCGCGATGCGTGCGAACGGGTTCAGGCGAGCCAGCACCACATCGAGGATGTCGCCGCCGACGTTCTCGAAGTAGCCATCCACACCCTTCGGCGTCACCGCCTTGAGCATGCCGTACAGTTCCTTGGCATCCTTGGCGGCCTTGTAATCGATGCAGGCGTCGAAGCCCAGCTCCTTCGTCACGTAGTCGCACTTGTCCTTGCCGCCGGCCACACCCACCACATAGCAGCCTGCCAGCTTGGCGAGCTGACCCACCACGCTACCCACGGCACCCGATGCGGCGCTGACCACGATGGTCTCGCCAGCCTTCGGCGCGATGATCTTGTTCAGGCCGTACCATGCCGTCACGCCGGGCATACCGACCGAACCGAGATAGGCCGACAGCGGAATATGCGTGGTATCCACCTTCTGCATGCCACCGCCATCGGTGACGCCGATCTCCTGCCAGCCGAACATGCCGACGACCTTGTCGCCCACGTTCCACTTCGGATTCTTGCTGGCAATGACTTCACCCACGGTGCCACCGATCATCACTTCATCAAGCGGCTGCGGGTCGGCGTAGGACTTGCCTTCACCCATGCGGCCGCGCATATACGGGTCCAGCGACAGGAAATGGTTGCGCACCAGCACCTGACCATCGGCCAGTTCGGGCACGGGCACGTCTTCCAGGCGGAAGTTGTCGGGGGTGACGGCTGCGGTGGGGCGCGAGGCCAGGACGATACGCTTGTAGGTTTGGTTCGACATATTCGTTTCCTTCACTCGGTGGGAGGTCGGTCTAAGTTTGAACAGGGCGCGCCGGGATCAACCGTCCGCGCCCGAATCGGCCGCCCCGCTCTCGCGTTTGGGCGGCATACGCTTGATGAACTTGAACGTACCGGATGCCTTGGAAACGATCTTTCCATCGGCATCGACAATCTCGCCTTCGCAGAACACCATCGTCGAAGTGCGATGCACGACTTGCCCGCGCGCGGTCATCTTGCCGCGTCCCGGCGCCATAAAGCTCGTTTTCATTTCGATGGTGACCACGCCGCGTCCATCCGGATCGGACGAGCGGCCAGCAATGGCCATGGCGACATCCAGCAGCGTCATGAGCACGCCGCCGTGGGCCATGTCCCAGCTATTTTGGTGCCGTTGCTGCACCTCGAGTTCGATCTCGCTGCGGCCATCCTCCATGTAGTTACAGAGGACGCCCATATCGGCGAGGAATGGGATGGTGAGGGGGCGTTGGGTCATTTGGGGCTGAACTGAAAATTGGCTTGCATTATGCCTCTGGTTGGCTCCCCTCTCCCGCCTGCGGGAGAGGGGTTGGGGGAGAGCGCCAGCGGTTCTAACACCACAAGTCGTGGCTTGAACCTCCGACCCTCTCCCCCTGCCCCTCTCCCGTTTTACGGGAGAGGGGAGCAAACCAAGGGCAACGGTTACACAGCGCTCACGCCTCCATCCACCGCCAGCACCTGCCCCGTAATGTGCTTGCCTGCATCCGAAGCAAACAGCAGCGCCGCACCCTTTAGATCTTCGTCATCGCCCAGGCGGCGCAGTGGCACGCCTTCGCACATCTTGTCCACGCCGATGCGTTCCAGCGAGCCGCGCGTCATCTTCGACGGGAAGAAGCCCGGCGCCAACGCGTTGACGGTGATGTTGTGCTCGCCCCATTCCGCCGCCAGCGTGCGCGTGAAGTTGATCACGGCGCCCTTCGACGTGTTGTAGGCAATCGTTTCCATCGTGCCCGGCGGGTTGCCGGCCAGCCCTGCAATCGACGCCACGTTGATGATGCGGCCGTGGCGACGCGGGATCATCGACTGCTTGCCGATTGTCTGCGACAGCAGGAACAGCCCGCGGATATTCAGGTTCATCACCTTGTCCCAGGCTTCGACCGGATGGTCTTCGGCCGGGGCGCCCCACGTGGCACCGGCATTGTTGACGAGGATGTCCACGTGGCCGAGCCGAGCCAGAGTCTCGTCAGCCAGCCGGGCGATCTCGTCATCGCGTGCAGCATCGGCAGCGATGAACGACGCGTCGATGCCGCGCGCCTTCAGGTGCGCCTGCGCGGACTCCAGTTCGTCAGCCTTGCGCGCCGACAGCACCACGCGTGCGCCCTGCTCGCCCAGTGCCTCGGCAATCTGCAGCCCCAGGCCGCGCGAGCCGCCGGTGATCAGCGCGGTGCGGCCCTTGAGGTCGAACAGTTGCTGGATGGTTCTCATGGTTGTCTCCCGTTCTAGTTTTTCAGAACCAGCTGTCCTGCATATCCAGTGTGGTCCGGTCCAGCGAGGCAAGCAGGTCGAACTGCGGATACACCTTCGGCAGTTCGAAGCGGAAGAAGTACGCCGCTGCCGCCAGCTTGCCGCGATAGAAATCGACGTCATCACCCTGGGCCGCAGGCAGCGCGGTCTGAGCAACCAGCGACTGCTCCAGCCAGATCCACGACACGACCACGTGCCCGAAGGCTTCGAGGTAGACGGAAGCATTGGCCAGCGTCACGTTCGGATCACCCGCCGCCCATAGTGCACGCGTGACCTCGGCCAGCCGACTGGCCGCCGCGCCCAGCGCCTTCGCCTGTTCAGCCAGCGTGGCATCGCCCGCTGCCAGGGCTCGCGCGCAGGTGTCTTGCACCCTTTGGCCCAGCAACTGGAACGCTGCTCCGTCCTGCATCACGACCTTGCGGCCCAGCAGATCGAGGCCCTGGATGCCATGCGTGCCTTCGTGGATCGGATTCAGGCGGTTGTCGCGATAGAACTGTTCGACGTTGTATTCGCGCGTGTAGCCATACCCGCCATGTACCTGGATGGCGAGGTTGTTGGCTTCAAGGCACCACTGCGACGGCCAGCTCTTGGCAATCGGCGTCAGGATGTCGAGCAGCAGCGACATTTCGCGATGCTTTGCTGCATCGTCCGCCGCCTTGGCCGCGTGCTCGTCGTCCACGAGCCGGGCGCAATACAGGTTCAGCGCGAGGCCGCCTTCGACATAGCTCTTCTGCGCCAGCAGCATACGGCGAACGTCGGCGTGCTCGACCAATCGGACTTGCGGCGACGCCGGGTCCTTGCCTTGCGGTCCGACCGGACGCCCTTGCGGCCGGTTGCGCGCGTAGTCGAGCGAATGGAGGTAGCCGGTGTAGCCAAGCGCCACGGCGCCCAGGCCCACGCCGATGCGCGCCTCGTTCATCATGTGGAACATGCAGGCCAGGCCCTTGTGCGGCTCGCCCACCAGATAGCCGACGGCACCGGCCTTGCCGCCCGGCTGATACTTCATGCCCTCGCCGAAGTTCAGCAGGCAGTTGGTGGTGCCGCGATAACCCATCTTGTGGTTCAGGCCAGCCAGCACCACGTCGTTGTGCTCGCCCAGCGAACCATCGGCATTGACCAGATACTTCGGCACGATAAAGAGCGAGATGCCCTTCACGCCCGGAATCAGCTTGCCATCGGGGCCGGGGATCTTTGCCAGTACCAGATGGACGATGTTCTCCGACAGTTCGTGCTCGCCGGCCGAGATCCACATCTTGTTGCCGCGCAGGCGGTATTGCTGGCCCAGTGGCGATTCGCCTTCATAGTCGGCGCGCGTCGCGACATCGGACAGCGACGAACCCGCCTGCGGCTCCGACAGGCACATCGTGCCGAAGAAGCGGCCTTCCAGTTCGGGACGCACAAAGGTGTCGATCTGCGCCGGGGTGCCGTGCGTCAACAACAGGTTCGAGTTGCCGATCGTCAGGAACGGATACGAGCTGGTGCCAACGTTGGCGGCCTTGAAATAGGCAAACGCCGCCTTTTCCAGGGTGACCGGCAACTGCATGCCGCCGTAGTCGTAATCCTGGCCGGCGGCCATGAGGCCAGCCTCGCAGAACGCCTTCAGCGCGACCTTGACCTCAGGAATGATCGTAACGGTCTCGCCATCGAAATGCGGTTCGTGCGCATCGCTTTTCTTGTTGTGCGGCGCGAACAGGTCGGTGGCGATTTTTTCGCAGGTATCGAGCGCGGCATCGAAGGTCTCGCGCGAATGGTCTGCAAAACGGGGAATCTGCGTCAGTGACTCGGCATCGAGCCATTCGTACAGCACGAAATTGAGATCACGACGGGAAAGGATCAGCGACATGGAATGCGAAGCTCCGGGCTGAAACGAGAAGGAAGTGTATAGCTGGCTTAGCTCCCCTCTCCCGCCCAGCGGGAGAGGGGTTGGGGGAGAGGGGCAGCGGTTCAAATTGCCACAAACCGGCAAGCAGAACCTCGTTCCCTCTCCCCTGCCCCTCTCCCGGAGGGAGAGGGGAAACAACAACGACAACAAGAAGCAGTCGAAATGCCTTACAGCACCTCGAACAACCCAGCCGCACCTTGGCCGCCGCCGATGCACATCGTCACCACGACGTACTTGACGCCGCGACGCTTGCCTTCGATCAGCGCGTGGCCAACCAGACGCGCGCCCGACACACCGTACGGGTGGCCCACGGCGATGGCGCCGCCGTTGACGTTCAGGCGGTCCATCGGAATGCCCAGCTTGTCGGCGCAGTACAGCACCTGCACGGCAAAGGCTTCGTTCAGTTCCCACAGGCCGATATCGTCGACCTTGAGGCCAGCCTTCTTGAGCAGCTTCGGCACCGCGAACACCGGGCCGATACCCATTTCGTCCGGCTCACAGCCTGCCACGGCAAAGCCGCGGAACACGCCCAGCGGTTGCAGACCCTTGGCAGCGGCCACGCGTGCATTCATCACCACGGCTGCCGAAGCGCCGTCCGAGAATTGCGATGCGTTGCCGGCCGTGATCACGCCACCCGGCATGGCCGTGCGGATCTTCGAGACGCCTTCCAGGGTGGTGTCGGCGCGAATGCCTTCATCGGCGTCGATCGTGACTTCCTTCGTCAGCAGTTGACCGGTGGCCTTGTCAGCCACGCCAGCCAGTACCGTCATCGGCACGATCTCGTCCTTGAACTTGCCGGCTTCCAGCGCGGCAGCGGCACGCAGCTGGCTCTGCACGCCGTACTCGTCCTGGCGATCCTTCGAGATGTTGTAGCGCTTGGCCACGTTCTCGGCGGTCTGCAGCATGCTCCAGTAGATTTCCGGCTTGTTCTTGTTGAGCCAGCTTTCCTGAATCATGTGGCGGTTCATTTCCTGCTGCACGCACGAAATGGATTCCACACCGCCTGCCACGAAGATGTCGCCTTCATCGGCGATCACGCGCTGCGCGGCCATGGCGATGGTTTGCAGGCCCGACGAGCAGAAGCGGTTGACGGTGGCGCCAGGCACGGTGACCGGGCAACCGGCGCGCAGGGCGATCTGGCGCGCGATGTTGGCGCCGGTGGCGCCTTCGGGATTGGCACAGCCCATCAGCACGTCTTCCACTTCGCCGCCGTCGATCTTGGCGCGGGAAATGGCGTGCTGCACCGCATGGCCGCCCAGCGTGGCGCCGTGCGTCATGTTGAAAGCGCCCTTCCAGCTCTTGGCCAGCGCGGTGCGCGCGGTGGATACGATGACTGCCTCGTTCATGTGTTGCTCCTCGGATTCTTTGTGTCTCTGCGTCTAGCGGAGGGATGTTCGGTGTCTGCGAAGGGATGGCATCGTTGCCCTCCCTTCGCGTATCGGCCAGTCAGCTTTTCAGCTTGTCAGCCGTTGAAGCCCTTGCCTTCGTCGGCCAGCTTCTGCAGCAGCGGCGCAACGGTCCAGGCTTCGCCGTGGTAACCCTTGGCGTAGCGCTTCATCGACTGGGCCACGTTGAACAGGCCAACCTGGTCTGCGTAGAGCATCGGGCCACCGCGGAACAGCGGGAAGCCGTAGCCGGTCAGGTAGACCATGTCGATGTCCGACGCCTTCGAGGCAATGCCCTCCTCCAGGATCTTGGCGCCTTCGTTCACCAGGGCAAACACCAGGCGCTCGACGATTTCCTCGTCCGAGATCTTGCGGCGCGTGATACCGAGCGACTTCGAATGCTCGACGATCATGTCGTTGACCTGCTGGTTCGGGTACGGCTTGCGGTCGCCCGCCTTGTAGTCGTACCAGCCTGCGCCGGTCTTCTGACCGAAGCGGCCCATTTCGCACAGCAGGTCGGCGGTCTTCGAGTACTGGATGTCCGGCTTGTCCACGGCGCGGCGCTTGCGGATGGCCCAGCCGATGTCGTTACCGGCGAGGTCGCCCATGCGGAACGGGCCCATGGCAAAGCCAAACTTCTCGACCGCCTTGTCCACTTGCTCCGGCAGCGCGCCTTCGTCCAGCAGATAGCCGGCCTGGCGGCTGTACTGCTCGATCATGCGGTTGCCGATAAAGCCGTCGCAGACGCCCGAGACCACGGCCGTCTTCTTGATCTTCTTGCCGATCTGCATGACGGTGGCCAGCACGTCCTTGCCGGTCTTCTCGCCGCGCACCACTTCCAGCAGCTTCATCACGTTGGCCGGGCTGAAGAAGTGCATGCCGACCACGTCCTGCGGACGACGCGTGAACGAGGCAATCTTGTTCACGTCGAGCGTGGAGGTGTTGGAGGCCAGGATCGCGCCATCCTTCATCACTTCGTCCAGCTTCTTGAAGACGATTTCCTTGACGCCCATTTCTTCGAACACGGCCTCGATCACGAGGTCGGCATCCTTGATGTCGTCATAGGACAGCGTGGTGCTCAGCAGGCCCATGCGCTGCTCGACCTTCTCGGCCGTCAGCTTGCCCTTCTTGGCGCTGTTGTCGTAGTTCTTGCGGATGATGCCGACGCCACGGTCGAGCGCTTCCTGCTTGGTTTCCAGCATGATCACGGGGATGCCGGCGTTCAGGAAGTTCATCGTGATACCACCGCCCATCGTGCCGGCGCCGATCACGGCAACCTTCTCGATCTTGCGGACCGGCGTGCCTTCCGGCACATCGGGGATCTTGCTTGCGGCGCGCTCGCCGAAGAACGCATGGCGCAGCGCGCGCGATTCCGGCGTACCGACCAGGTACATGAAGCCTTCGCGCTCTTCCTTCAGACCTTGCTCGAACGGCTTCAGCGATGCGGCCACGGCGTCCACGCACTTCGACGGCGCCGGGAAGTTCTTTGCCACGGCTGCCACGGTGTTGCGAGCGAAAGCGATGAAGCCTTCGGCGTTTTCATGGCGCACCTTCAGGTCACGCACCTTCGGATGCGGGCCGCTTGCAGCGCCCACGTTCTGTGCGAACTTGACGGCGGCAGGCAGCACGTCGCCGTCAACGACTTCGTCGAACAGCTTCGAACCTGCGAACTTTTCGGAAGGAATGGCCGTGCCGGACACGATCATGTTCAGCGCGTGCTCGAGCCCGATCAGGCGCGGCAGGCGCTGCGTGCCACCGGCGCCCGGCAGCAGGCCCAGCTTGACTTCGGGCAGCGCAATCTGCGCGCCCTTGGCGGCCACACGGTAGTTACAGCCCAGTGCCAGTTCCAGACCACCGCCCATGGCCACGGAGTGGATCGCAGCGACGACCGGCTTGGTCGAGGCTTCCAGCACACGGATCACCGAGTGGAGCGTCGGCTCCTGGGTGGCCTTGGGCGTATTGAATTCGCGGATATCGGCGCCGCCCGAGAATGCCTTGCCGGCGCCGGTGATGACGATGGCCTTGACGGCTGCATCGTCCAGCGCACGGGTCATGCCTTCGACGATGCCGAGGCGGGTGCTGTGACCCAGGCCATTGACGGGGGGATTGTCGAGCGTGATGACGGCGACGCCGTCCTGAACCTGATACTGCGCTGTCATACAAGTTCCTTTGGTGTGTGCGAGTCCTTGGGCCTTGCCTCTGGGGACTCCAGTTGTCTCGGGATTCGAATTCTCGAATAAAGGTGTTGCCGTACTGCGGTACTGCCAGGATCGCGGCGGCTATGTTTTTGTGTCCGCAATCCCTTGCTCCACAAGCCCCTCCGGCTCGAAAGCGAGTCAAGCATACACAAAATAGCACGGTCGTTCAATTTCATTTTTCGACCATGGAAGTCCCGTCATGCGCAGGCTTCATGCCGGGATTTGCCGGCGTTCATGGTGAGCCGCCCGACCCGGCAAATCCCTCAGGGGGAACCCGTAGGAAATCGGTTTCGGTGTTGAGTTTTATGGCTTTTACGCCACTTTGTTTGCCCGGCAACTTTGCGAACACATTCATTGGAGGGCGCCCTCCAATCGTTGAGGAAGTCTTGGGTTGATGGGCCGCAAGGACGTTGCTGACTGGTCCTGTCTATCGTGGAGGCTTCGCAAAAATGCGGAGTCGTCGAACCATGGCCGTCGTCACATACTCTATGGCCCTAGAGTTTGAAAGAGACCCAGAACTCAAAAAGGCCTTAATCGAAACTCATCGTGCCAAGTTCGGGCTTGTCGGACAAACCACTGATGTCCGACTCATGGTGAAGATGCTGGGGCTTGAGGAAACCGTCCGACGCATAGAAAGTCGAAGCGCATCGCTGGAATTCGATGGTCAATTCTTACGTTGGATGGAGAACGGCATGTCTTGCCGCGCCTGGATCGCAGCCTCGGGCAAGATCAAATTTCACGAAAAGCGCTACCAGTACCTAGCGGGGATGGGTCCGATACCTGAAGGCCACTACATTGCCCGGCAGCAGGAACTGCAGAGGTGGGAAGATTATTCACTCTTTAGTCGCCGGGCCTGCTTTCTGCGCGCCCTCCGCATGACTCGATTCACAGGATCATGGCCCGGATGCACACGTGCCTGGGGCGATCGAAGGATCTGGCTGCGACCAAGCGTCGGCACCGTTACGTTGGGCCGAGACAATTTCTCGATACACGGTGGTACGGTCTTGGGGTCCGCGGGCTGCATTGATCTCACGTCCGGAATGCCCGACTTCGTGGACTACTTCATCAAATATGGAAAGGACATGGACCTGAATGTCCGTTATTGACTTCCTTGGCCGTCTGTCCGTCCTCGCGTTTGCGTTCTTCGTTGCATACGGCATGATCTGCCACCTCGTCGAAGGCTACTACCCGGAATACTTCTGGCCTATCGTGGCCTATCTGGCAACCGCGCTCAGTGCGTCGGCAGCGCTGCTGTGGCCCCACCTTCGCTCGCGGAACCGGTGGGCACTTTCGGGACCTTTTATTCTTTTAACCCTTGCTGGCTTTCTGTTTGCCTGAAGTTTCTCAAATATGGCAAGGACATCCAACTTCGTGTTTGTTATTGAAGTCGTCGTAAGGATCGCTATCGGTATCGTGGCAGCCTTGTGCGCGCTAGGCATGATCGAACACTTGATGTCGGGCCTATATCCGAACTTCACGGGTGCGATGATTGCCTATCTAAGCGGCGCGCTACTAGCTTTTGGATCATTGGCATGGCCGACTCGGCTGAACGCCACCCGATGGATTTTATGCGCGCCGTACTTCACGCTCACCCTCTTGGGGATGGCCGTTGCTTACTCGCCTTCCATCTCGGCATGGGTGTTCAAGCATCTTTTTTACTAACAGCCGGTAACGTGCTCAGCCGCCAAAAAATCTATCCGCTTTTATGGCAAAGACCTCGAACTTCGCGTTTGTTGTTGAAATCCTCGCCAGGATCTTCATCTGTATCCTGTCGGCTCTGATCGCGACAGGCATGGCCCAAAATTTGATATTTGACCTCCACCGAGATTTCACGGGTGGGATCGTGGCCTATCTTGCCAGCTCGCTACTAGCTCTTGGATCCATGGCATGGCCGTCTCGGTTGAATGCCACGCGATGGTATCTATGTGGGCCGTTCTTCGCGCTAACAACGCTGGGAATAGTGTTTTCCCACTGCTCCAACTGCTGGACGGGACTGTTCAAGGTCCATGAGTGGCTAGGAACAGACCCATATTCTTGATGGGTTCCGCAGGCTGCTTGACCTCACGTCCGGAATGCCTGACTTAGTCGATTATTTCCTTGAATATGGCAAAAACATGGACCTTCGCGTCCGCTACTGAAGTTGCGGCGCGCGCAATCGTGGGCGTTTTCGCACTCTTAATGGTAGTGGCCATGGCCCTCCACCTGATTGATGGCACCTATCGCGAGTATTTCTGGTACGTCGTGGCGTACCTGGCAGTTGCAATCCCCGCGTCGGTGGGCCTGTTTTGGCCCGGCATCCGACCGCGAGTTCGCTGGTCACTCGCCGCACCTTTTGTCTTCATGACCTTTGCCGGTCTCATGGAAGCCTGGGGGTAGGCAAGAGAGGATCCTCGCCTCCCAAACCCCTAAACCTCCAACCATTCCTTCCTCACCTGCGCATTCGCCTTCAAATCCCGCGGCGTGCCCTCGAACACAATATGCCCGTGTCCCATCACATAAACGCGCTGAGAAATATCCAGCGCGATAGCGAGTTTCTGTTCGATCAGCAACACCGACACGCCGCGTTCCTTCAGCGTTTTCAGGAAATCTCCGACGAGGGTGACAATCATCGGGGCGAGGCCCTCGGTGGGTTCGTCGATCAAGATCAGGTCGGGGTCGCCCATCAGGGTGCGGCAGAGCGTCAGCATCTGCTGCTCGCCGCCCGATAGCACGCCGGCAGATGTGTTCTCGCGCTCTTTCAGGCGGGGGAACATGCGGTACATGTCTTCCACAGTCCAGCGCGGCTTCTGCTGGCGTGGGTTGCGTTTTTCGCCGAGTAGCAGGTTCTGGCGGACGGTCAGCGTCGGGAAAATGTCGCGGTTTTCGGGTACGTAGCCGATGCCTGCATGAGCGATTTCGAACGTGCGCCGTCCGAGCATTTCCTGGCCACGGAACTTTACCGAACCTTCCGCGCGAACCATGCCGAGGATGGCCTTGGCCATGGTCGAGCGTCCCACGCCATTGCGGCCGAGCAGCGCCACGATCTCGCCATCGTCGATATGGGCATCCACGCCATGCAGGATGTGGCTCTTGCCGTAATAGGCGTGCAGACCGGAAACTTCGAGCATGGGCTGGCTCATCCGAGCGCTCCTTCTTCGGCGTGTTCGTCGAGCGTGGTGCCGAGGTAGGCTTCCTTGACGCTCCGATTGTTGCGGATGGCTTCGGGGGTATCGGTGGCGATGACCTCGCCGTAGACCAGCACCGAGATGCGATCGGCAAGGCCGAACACCACGCTCATGTCGTGCTCCACCATCACCAGCGTCTTGCCTGCCGTGACCTTGCGGATCAGTTCCACTGCGTGGTCCGATTCCGAGCGGCTCATGCCCGCCGTGGGTTCATCGAGCAGGATCACGTCGGCGCCGCCCGCAATCGTGATGCCGATTTCCAGTGCGCGCTGTTCGGCGTAGGTCAGCAGGCCGGCCTGCGAATTGCGCCGATGCTGCATGCCGATCAACTCCAGCACCTCGTCGGCGCGCTCCTTGGCGTCGCGCAGCGCCGAGAGCCTGTGCCAGAACGAATACTTGTAGCCGAGCGACCAGAGCACCGCGCAGCGCAGGTTCTCGAACACCGACAGCCGATGAAAGATGTTGGTGATCTGGAAGCTGCGCGACAAACCCATTCGATTGATCTCGAATGGTCGCAGTCCCGCAATGCTCTGCCCGTTCAGCTTCACCACGCCCGACGTCGGCGCAAACCGCCCCGAGATCAGATTGAACGTGGTGGACTTGCCCGCGCCGTTCGGGCCGATCAGCGCGTGGCGCTCGCCCTTGCCGATCGTCAGCGTGACGCCACGAATGATTTCGGTCTGGCCGAACTTCTTGCGGACGTCGGAAAGTTCCAATGCGGCCACTGTCATGCCAGACCTCCCGTTTCAGCCTGGATGGCATCCAGTTGCGCGCGGACCTTCGAGCCGGCCCATCGCCAGGCAAAGCAGCCTATCGCCCAGAGCACCGCCGCCACGATCCACGGCGTCAGCGTGCCCGCATCGAAGGCAATGCCGAACAGGCTCATGACGGTGCCGTTGGCACTATCTACCTGCACCTTGTAGATCAGTTCGACGCTCAGGATCGCAGCGGCAAGCAGAATCACCCCCGCCACAGCGCCCTGCGCATAAGACGGCAGCATCCGGCCGAACTGCTTCTTCGCCACGAGCGGCAATTGCATCAGCAGCAGGCTGGCAATGCCACCCGGCACGAACATCACCATCATCACGAAGAAGAGCCCGAGATATAGCAGCCACGCCTTGGTCAGATCGGACAATGCCACCGCGAACAGCGTGAAGACGATGGCGCCGATCACGGGACCGAAGAACACGCCGGCACCGCCGATGAACGCGGCCAGCAGCACGCCGCCGGAGCGCACCGCGCTGACGTTCTCGGCGGAAACGATCTCGAAGTTGATGGCCGACAACGCACCAGCAATGCCCGCGAAGAACGCCGACAGGATCAGCACCAGATAGCGCACGCGCTGCGTGTTGTAGCCGATGAATTCCACGCGCTCGGGGTTGTCGCGCACGGCATTGGCGATTCGGCCCAACGGTGTCTGCGTCCACGCGTACATGGCCACCATCGACACGAAGCACCAGATCGCGATCAGGTAGTACACCTGCCGGCCCGGACCGAATGTCAGGCCGAGGAATGATTCACCCACCACGCGATTGGTGGAAATGCCACCCTCGCCACCGAAGAAATCCGGGAACATCAGCGAACTCGCGAAGACCATTTCGCCGATACCCATCGTGATCATCGCGAAGGTCGTGCCGGATTTTTTCGTCGTCACATAACCGAACAGCACGCCGAAGAACGCGCCAGCCAACCCGCCCACCAGCGGCAGCATCGACACCGGCAACCAGACCTTGCCTGCGCCCACCATGTTCAGCACATGCACCGCGATAAACGCGCCAAGGCCCGAATACACGGCATGCCCGAACGAGAGCATGCCGGTCTGGCCCAGCAGCATGTTGTAGGACAGCGCGAAAATGATCATGATGCCCATCTGCGACATCAGGGTCACCGCGAAGCCGCCGGTGAAGATCAGCGGCATCACGATCATCAGCAGCGCCGTGATCGACCAGATCACCCAGCGCGCCAGGTTCAGCGGCCGGTAGCGCATCGTGCGGCCCGTGATCACGGGCGCGGAGCTTTGTTGCATCGTTGTGGACTCCATGGCTCAGCTCTCCCGGGTACCCATCAGGCCGCGCGGGCGGAAGATCAGCATCACCACGAGCAGCAGGTAAGGCAGTACCGGAGCAACCTGGGCCACGGTGAGCTTCCAGACCGAACTGAATGGCGTGGCATCGGTAACGGCGACACCGAAGGCACCGAACAATCCGGCCAGCGAGGCATCGATCGTTACCGCAAAGGTCTGCAGCACGCCGATCAGGATCGATGCGATGAACGCCCCGACCAGTGATCCCATGCCCCCTACCACGGCTACCACGAACACGATGGAACCGACCGCTGCCGCCATCGACGGCTCGGTGACGAATGCATTCCCGCCGATGACACCGGCCAGCCCGGCCAGCGCCGCACCACCGCCGAAAACCATCATGAACACGCGCGGCACGTTGTGGCCCAATGCCTCGACCGTTTCCGGATGCGTCAGTGCCGCCTGGATGACCAGGCCGATGCGTGTACGCGTCAGCACAAGGTAGATCGCCACCAGCATGCCCAGCGAAACGAGCATCATGAACGCGCGATATTTTGGGAAAGAGGACGTGAAGACCGTGAACAGTGGCCCGTCAAGCTCGGCGGGTATCCGGTACGGCACGGCGGCCAGTCCCCAGACGAGTTTCACACCTTCTTCGATCAGATAAGCCAATCCGAACGTGAACAGCAGTTCGGCCACGTGCCCGTATTTATGGACGGTGCGAAGTCCGAACCTTTCCACGAGTGCGCCCGCAGCGGCCACCAGCAACGGCGCGAAGATCAGCGCCGGCCAGAAACCGATCTTGGAAGCGATGGTGTAGGCAAAGTAGGCGCCCAGCATGTAGAAGCTGGCATGCGCAAAGTTCAGCACGCCCATCATGCTGAAAATCAGGGTGAGCCCCGACGACAGCATGAACAGCAGCAGCCCGTAGCTGAGGCCGTTCAGCAGCGAGATGACGAAGAATTCCACGGCAAAGTCCCCGGTCCGGAGCCTGGTTCGACAAAGGCGACATTGTCAGGGGTTCCCGCGCTGGCGGGAACCCTTCGCGCGCACAAGGCGTGGAAATTGAGCCGGCAACGCTCGGCTCACTCCCAGCCCGACTTCAGCGTGCAGGCTATTGCGACGATCCTGGCCGCTTCATCTGGCAGGAGGTGGGCTGCGCGGCCACGAACTGGTCGAGCGCGGCATCGGTCTTCCAGCCGTACCCGGTGTTCTCCTGGTCGTACTTGACGTCCTTGCCGTTGACCTTGGTCCAGGTGGCCACCACCAGCGGCTGCTGGGCCTGGTGGTCGGACGCGCGCATTTCCACGGTGCCGTTCAGGCTTTCCACCTTGATGTTCTCAAGCGCCTTGGCCACCTTGACCGGATCGGTCGAGCCGGTGTCCTTGAAAGCCTTTGCCAGCATGGCGATGCCCGTGTACGACGCCATCACGTAGAAATCGTCGTTGTACTTCTTCTTGTAGCCTTCGATCACGTCGGCACCCTTGAAGCCGGCGTTGTTGGGGTTGTAGTAGCCCACGTACTTGACGTGCTCCGCACCGGCCGCGCCCATGGCTGTCGGCACGCCCGTGGTGCCGGCGTAATACGTGTAGTAGTCCACGGGCAGGCCCGCGTCCTTGCCGGCCTTGATCAGCAATGCCAGGTCGCTGCCCCAGTTGCCGGTGATGACCGTATCGGCCCCGGCCGCCTTGATCTTGGCCGCGTACGGCGCAAAGTCCTTGACCTGGGCCAGCGGGTGCAGGTCCTCCCCCACGATCTGGATGTCAGGACGCTTGCGCTTGAGATAGTCCTTGGCGGCGCGCGCCACCTGATGGCCGAACGAGTAGTTCTGGTTGATCAGGTAAACCTTCTTGACCTTCGGATCCTTGGCCAGGAACGTGGTCAGCGCCTCCATCTTCATGTCCGAGTTGGCGTCGAGCCGGAAATGCCAGTAGTTGCACTTGCTGTTGGTCATGTCCGGGTCCACCGCCGCGTAGTTCAGGTAGACGATTTCCTTGCCCGGATTGCGCTCGTTGTGCTTGGCCACTGCATCTTCGAGCGCCAGGCCCACCGACGAGCCGTTGCCCTGCACGATGTAGCGGATATTCTGGTCGACCGCCTGCTTGAGGATAGTGAGGCTTTCCTGCGGGCTCAGCTTGTTGTCGAAGCCGACCACCTCGAACTTGTGTGCCCCACCCCAGTTCTTCTGGTTAGCCAGTTCCGCCACGTACTGCCAGCTTTTGAGCTGGTTCTGCCCAACCGGGGCCATCAGGCCCGACAGCGGATCGATGAAGGCGATCTTCACCGTATCGGCAGCCGCCACGCCAGACACCAGCGCCGAACCCATCAGAACGACTGCAGCCACTCCGGTTACCAGCGGACGCAACTTGGTCATACCTGTCTCCTTCGATTATTGTCGTTGGCGAATCGCAGCGGCCGGCGCCCTCCAGCGCGCGGACGGCCGTCTTCGCGAGATCCCGCGCTCTTTGGCGTGAATCCCGCAAACTGGCGCTGCCTGGTCCTGTGCGGAAATGCCCCGGATCACTCCGGGGCACCCATCAGGCGCCGGGCAGCCGGTAGTCCTTGAACTGCTCCCGCAGCTTGAGTTTCTGCATCTTGCCGGTGGCCGTCAGCGGAATTTCGGTCACGAAGGCGACATCATCGGGAATCCACCACTTGGCGACCTTGCCCTCGAAGAAGGCCAGCAATTCCTCGCGCGTGACGTTGGTGTCCGGGCGCTTGACCACCACCAGCAACGGGCGCTCGTCCCATTTCGGGTGGAAGGCAGAAATGCAGGCGGCCATGTGAACGGCCGGATGCGCAGCGGCCACGTTCTCGACATCGATCGACGAAATCCATTCGCCACCAGACTTGATCACGTCCTTGCTGCGATCCGTGATCTGCATGTAGCCCTCTGGATTGATCGTAGCCACGTCGCCAGTGGGGAACCAGCCGTCCACGAGCGGGCTGCCTTCGGCCCGGTAGTACTTGCTGATGACCCACGGCCCGCGCACCAGCAGATCGCCGAACGCCTTGCCGTCCCACGGCAATTCGTTGCCTTCGCCATCGACGATCTTCATGTCGACGCCATATATGACGCGACCTTGCGTCTCCAGGATCTTGTGGCGTTCGTCCTCGGACAGATCCTTGTGCCTTGCCAGCAGCTTGCACGAGGTGCCCAGCGGCGACATTTCCGTCATGCCCCAGGCATGGATCACTTCCACGTCGAGCGCTTCCAGCGCGCGGATCATCGCGGGCGGCGCCGCCGAACCACCGATCACGGTGCGGCGGAACGTGGAGAATGTCAGATTGTTCGTCTTCACATGCTGCAGCAGGCCCAGCCATACCGTCGGCACACCGGCGGAGAACGTCACGCCCTCCTGTTCGAACAATTCATAGAGCGAGGCCCCATCGAGCTTGGCGCCCGGGAATACGAGCTTGGCGCCGACCAGCGGCACCGAGTAAGGCAGGCCCCACGCATTGACGTGGAACATCGGCACGACGGGCAGGATCACGTCCTTGGCCGAGCAACCCAGCGCATCGGGCAACGCCGACGCATAGGAATGCAGCACCGTGGAGCGATGCGAGTACAGCGCGCCCTTCGGATTGCCCGTGGTGCCCGACGTGTAGCAGAGGCTCGACGCGAGGTTCTCGTCGAACTCCGGCCACTCGTAGTTGCCATCGTGACGGTCGATCAAGTCTTCGTAGCAGATCAGATCGACCTTGGATTCGGCGGGCATATGGGCCCGGTCGCTCATCAGCACCCAGCCCTTCACGTTCGGGCAGTGCGGCGCCACGCCTTCCACCAGCGGCAGGAAGGTGGCGTCGAAGAACACATAGCGGTCTTCGGCGTGATTGACGATGTAAGCGATTTGCTCGGGGAACAGTCGCGGATTGATCGTATGGCAAACCGCGCCCGAGCCGGACACGGCGTAATAGATCTCAAGGTGCCGGTAGCCGTTCCACGCCAGCGTGCCCACACGCTCGCCCTGCCCCACGCCCAGCGCCCCGAGTGCCTGGGCCAGCTTGCGGGCACGCAGTTCACAATCGGCATACGTATAGCGGTGCAGGTCGCCCTCGGTACGGCGAGAGACGATTTCCGTGCTCCCGTAGTAACGGGCGGCGTGCTTGATGATGGAGGAAATGAGCAGCGGCGCGCTCATCATTTGACCCATCAATGCCATGAAACGGTCTCCTTGTTCTATGTTCGGGCACGAAAAACGAACAATCGTTCTTATTTTTGACCGATCGTTCCCTCGCGCGGCGAATGCGTCGACAAAAGCGAATAGCGGTTGAAAAAATCGATGAACTGACGCGCAAGAGGCTCTCTCCAACCGCTTGCGGACCCTGCCATGCATGGGATTGATGTCCGCCATTTGCAGCGCTTTTCGATGGTCTGCGTTGCGGCGGAAACCCTTGGCCAACAGGGGAAAACCGGTGCAAGTACAATACTGCGACCCCTGACGCGCCTCAATATGTCGTTTTCCCCTAGCGCCGCCGCCCCCATGCCCACTGACTCCACCGAAGCCCTCCCCCGCACCGCCTGCGCTGTTCCGTTCACTACGGCGCCCGGCATTGCCGCGCTGGGCGAACGCTTTTTTACGCGCCTCGCCCCCACACCACTGCCTTCCCCCTATCTGGTCAGCGTGGCGCCTGCGGCAGCCGCATTGCTCGGCTGGGATGAAGCGGGACTGGCCCGCGCCACGCAGGATCCTGCATTCCTCGATGCGTTCATCGGCAATGGCGTGCCCGACTGGTCCGATCCGCTGGCCACCGTGTATTCCGGCCACCAGTTCGGCGTATGGGCGGGCCAGCTTGGCGATGGCCGCGCAATCCGCATTGCCGAGGCACAGCGACCCGATGGCCCGTGGGAAATCCAGCTCAAGGGCGCCGGACTGACGCCGTACTCGCGCATGGCCGATGGCCGCGCGGTGCTGCGTTCTTCGATTCGCGAATACCTGTGCTCGGAAGCCATGTACGCACTCGGCGTGCCCACGACGCGAGCGATGTCGATCATCGGCTCGGATGCGCCGGTCCGCCGCGAGACGCTGGAAACGTCCGCCGTGGTCACGCGCCTTGCGCCGAGCTTTATCCGCTTCGGACATTTCGAGCATTTCGCCGCGCGCGAGGATCATGCCAGCCTGAAGCAACTGGCCGATTTCGTGATCGACCGCTTTTATCCGGCTTGCCGCGATGACGCCAGCCCGTACCAGGCACTACTGCGCGAAGTATCGCTGCTGACTGCCGACATGGTGGCGCACTGGCAGGCAGTAGGGTTCTGCCACGGCGTAATGAACACCGACAATATGTCGATCCTCGGCCTGACCATCGACTACGGCCCGTTCGGCTTTCTCGATGCATTCGACGCCAACCACATCTGCAACCATTCGGATCAGCAGGGCCGCTACGCCTACAGCCAGCAGCCGCAGATCGCGTTCTGGAATCTGCATTGTCTGGCTCAGGCACTGCTGCCACTGTGGCGCGAGACCGATGCAGCGAATCCCGAAGCGGCCAAGCAGGCTGCGATCGATCTGGCTCACGAGGCACTGGACCCCTTCCGCGACCGGTATGCCTCCGCCTTCTTCCGCCACTATCGCGCCAAGCTCGGCCTGCGCGCCGCTCAGGACGACGATGAAGCGCTGATGACCAGCCTGTTCCAGTTGCTGCACACGCACCGTATCGACTACACGCTGTTCTGGCGCAATCTCGCCGAAGTCAGCGCGAATGGTGCCGGGCAAGACGCGCCGGTGCGCGACCTGTTCATCGACCGAGCCGCCTGGGACGCCTGGGCGAGCGAATATCGGGCGCGACTTCAGCAGGAACAGTCGGACGATGCCGCACGTGCCGATGCCATGCGGCAGGTCAATCCCAAGTACGTATTGCGCAACCATCTGGCCGAAACCGCGATTCGCGCCGCACGGGACAAGGACTTCTCGGAAGTGAACCGCCTGCTGGCCGTGCTGTCGAAGCCCTTCGACGAACAGCCCGAGGCAGCCCAGTATGCGGCGCTGCCGCCTGACTGGGCTTCCGGCCTCGAAGTCAGTTGCTCCTCGTAATTTCACGGCTTTCTTTCGCGCAGTTCATCCCCATATCGCCGAGGCAGCCCCTCCCCGGCCACAACAACGAGAGGAAACAAGATGACCACGACCAAGACCGACGCCGAATGGCGTGAGCAGCTTTCCGATATCGAATACCGCGTGGCACGTGAATCCGCCACCGAGCGGCCCTTCACGGGCAAGTACTGGGACCACTGGAACCAGGGCATCTACCATTGCGTGGGCTGCGGCACACCGCTGTTCGAGTCGGCGACCAAGTTCGACGCCGGCTGCGGCTGGCCAAGCTATTTCAAGCCGATCAACGGCGAGGTCATTGCCGAGCACGCCGACCACACGCACGGCATGACGCGCGTGGAAGTCCGATGCAAGGAATGCGGCAGCCATCTGGGCCATGTCTTCGAGGATGGCCCCGCGCCAACCGGTTTGCGCTATTGCATCAACTCGGCTGCGCTAAAATTCGACGATCGCGATCCGGACGAACGTGGGTGACCACCGCCGCACACCGGACGCCCGTCCAATCCGATGTGCGGATTGCCAGTGGGCCGGCCTCGCCGGCTGGCCCCTCACCCAGCGCATCACTTTGACCATCACCGCATGAAATTTCTTTTCGACCTGTTCCCGGTCATCCTGTTTTTCGTCGCATTCAAGCTGTTCGGCATCTATCCCGCTACAGCGGTGGCCATCGCGGCCACGGTGCTGCAGATCGTCTGGGTCCGCATCCGGCACGGCAAGGTGGAGCCGATGCAATGGGTCAGCCTGCTGATCATCGGTGTCTTCGGCGGCGCCACGATCGTGCTGCACAACGACACGTTCATCAAATGGAAGCCGACGGTGCTGTACTGGCTGTTTGCCGTGACGCTGATCGGATCGGTCATCGGCTGGCGCAAGAACCTGATCCGCGCCATGATGGAAAAACAGGTCACGCTGCCCGAACCGATGTGGGGCAAGCTCAACGCTGCCTGGGCCGCGTTCTTTGCGCTGATGGGCGTGCTGAACCTGTACGTGGCGTACCAGTTCTCGACCGATACCTGGGTCAATTTCAAGCTCTTCGGCGGCATGGGACTGATGGCGGTATTCATCGTGGCACAGAGCCTCTGGCTGTCGCGCCATATCCAGGAAACACCGTCGCAGGAAAGCGGTCCCAAGTAACGGGCGCCCACCTTCCTTTCCCTGTCCGTATTCCCTTATCAAGGATCTTCGTTTGGCAGCCGACCCCGTCCACATCGAGGCATTGCTACGCGCAGCGCTCTCCCCTTCCCACGTGCATGTCCATGACGACAGCGCCGCCCATGCCGGGCACGCCGGTGCGGCGTCCGGCGGGGGGCATTACAACGTCCTGATCGTCAGCGAGCGCTTTGCCGGTCACTCGCGCGTGGCGCGCCATCGTATGGTGTATGATGCGCTGCGCGAACTGTTCCCCGTGCAAATCCATGCGCTGGCAGTCATCGCACATACCGAACAAGAATATCAATCCCGCGAAGCATCACGCGACGCGACCCGCAACTCTCAGAACTGATTCCATGAAGACCACCGTCCTCTCGTTCAGCCTGGCGGCTGTGCTCGCTGCAGGCAGCCTGCCCGCATTCGCCCAGAACGCCGCCGTTGTGAATGGCAAGCCCATCCTGTCGGCAAAAGTGGACAAGCTGATCGCCGGCACCGGACAACCCGCGTCGCCCGAACTGCGCGACCGTGCCCGCACGATGCTGATCGACCGCGAACTGCTGCTGCAGGAAGCCACCAAGCGCGGCATCACGCAACGCGACGATATTCAGGAACAGCTCGAACAGGCCCGCCTGAACGTGCTGGCCGGTGCAGTGTTCGAGGACTACGTCCGCACGCACGGCGCCAATGACGAAGAACTGCGCAAGCAGTACGACAAGATCAAGACGCAGTTCGGCAACGGCAAGGAGTATCACGCCCGCCACATCCTGGTGGAAAAGGAAGCGGACGCCAAGGCCATCATCGCCAAGATCAAGGCCGGCGCCAAGTTCGAGGACCTGGCCAAGAGCTCGTCAAAGGACACCGGCTCCGCGGCCAACGGCGGCGATCTGGACTGGGCCAACAGCAGCAGCTACGTGCCGGAATTCTCCGCCGCGATGACCGGCCTGAAGAAGGGCCAGATGACAGACACGCCGGTCAAGACCCAGTTCGGCTGGCACATCATCGAACTCGTGGACACGCGCGACGCCAAGGTCCCGACCTTCGAGGAAGTGAAGCCGCAGCTGCAACAGATGCTGATGGGCGATCAGGCATGGCAGCGCGAGCAGTTCCAGGCCATGATGAAGTCGATCAAGGACAAGGCGAAGATCCAGTAACGGGCGCCTTTCCCGCTACCACAGTAAAAAAAGCCGGCACCTGAGTGCCGGCTTTTTCATTTGGCTCAGTAGATATGCGCGCTCGTGAACATTTGGCACCCAACGGGCGTGCGAGGTTTAGTACCATCTCTGAACCATCGGCATTGGGGCCGGGGTAACTTGCGCGATGCTGTCAGGAGACGTCTTTCATGGGGGCCACTAGCGGCTACTGGAACATGTGGCACCTCTACTCGCGCGGCATCGTCTATTGCGCGCTCGGCATGCCCCATATCGCCTGCACCGGCGACCACTGGCGCCAGATCCATCCTCACCTCCCCACGCGCGACCGCTACGCGCAATCAAAGGCCCTGCAGGCGACTATCGCGTTCATGGAAGTCCGCGGCGAAATCAAGGTGCCACCCGATGCGGACCGCCTTCGCCTGCTCTATTCCCGCTACCTGCCGTGGAGCGCGAGGGTCGTCGTGACCTCGTCCAACACTGACAACTACGCACGCAATCACCCCTCCTACCGGCATACCGACGTCGCTTGAGAATCTTCTCAAAATCGTCCCTGATCAAGCGCAAACCACCCCCCAACGGACACCAAAAGTTAGCAAATTCGGCATAGGCGCATGTGCTGAAAGCGCCTAGCATGACTGGGTCCATTTCATTTTGAGGGAGTGCCATGGCCCACGCGTTCGCCCTGTTCGGCTGGTTCATCTTCAACGTCGCCATCCCGCTGCTTGCTCCGCTCGCGCTGCTGCCCTTGGCGCGTTTCGCGGAGTTCTCACACGCTCGAAGCAACGGCATCGTCCGACGTTCGGTCGAGAACGGTCAGTTGCTGTGGGCGGCGATTCCGATGAGTGCGGCGGGCTGCCATGGGCTCGCAGGGTGGATCGATCAGGCTACTGGTGGGAGGCAGTTGGCGTGGAGCCTGCTTGCCGCCAACGTGGCACTCATTGTCGCGGGGTCCGTACTAGTAATGCTGGGCTCTCTCCATAGCGCTCCCCGTCGTCGGCGCCGCCAGCAGAGGGGTACGAACCGCATCCTCCAGGGTTCCATTGCGATCAGCCTCGCGAGTGCCATTGCAACCTCTGTCGCGCATGCCACGCTGATTTCCAAACACTGTTAACCACTTTGCAATTCATTCAGGAGAAAGTAATGAAGGCCTTCTTTATACGCATGGTCGACGATTACGATTTTCAAGGAAAGGTCGTGATTCGCGTTTCCTGCGCGCTCCTCGGCTACACTCTGATTCTGATGGTCTGGGGAATCTACGACATCGCCACACGTTAATGGCCCGCCCAAAGAAAAACGCCTGCATTTGCAGGCGTTTTCCATTTACCGACCAGACTCGGCAGCGTCCGCTCAGCCCACCCACTTCCGGGCATTGCGGAACATGCGCATCCACGGGCTGCCACCGCCGGGGATGTCCTTCCAGGCGTCAGGTGCCCAGCTCATCGTCGCGGTGCGGAACACACGCTCCGGGTGCGGCATCAGGGCGGTGAAGCGGCCGTCAACGGTGGTGACCGAGGTGATCCCTTCCGGCGAGCCGTTCGGGTTCAGCGGATAGGTCTGCGTCACGGCGCCGCGGTTGTCGACGTAGCGAAGGGCCACATTGACCTTGCCGATATCGCCTTGCTGCGAGAAATCAGCAAAGCCTTCACCGTGAGCCACGGCGATAGGAATACGGCTGCCTTCCATGCCGGCGAAGAAGATCGACGACGACTGCTGCACCTCCACCGTCACGAAGCGGGCTTCGTATTGCTCCGACTGGTTGCGCGTGAACTTCGGCCATGCACCGGCACCCGGGATGATCGGGGCCAGGTTGCTCAGCATCTGGCAACCATTGCACACGCCCAGCGCGAACGTGTCCTGGCGGTTGAAGAACGCGGCAAACTGCTCGGCCATCTGGCCATTGAACAGGATCGTCTTGGCCCAGCCTTCGCCGGCGCCCAGCACGTCACCGTAGCTGAAACCGCCGCAGGCCACGAAGCCCTTGAAGTCCGCCAGGCTGGCGCGGCCCGCGATCAGGTCGCTCATGTGGACGTCGACCGTGTCGAAACCGGCCAGGTCCATGCTGTAGGCCATTTCGATCTGCGAGTTCACGCCCTGCTCGCGCAGGATCGCCACGCGCGGACGATTGCCAGTAGCGATGAACGGCGCGGCGATGTCCTGAGCCGGATCGAACGTCAGCACGGGGCTAATGCCGGGGTCTGCCGCGTCGAGTACGCGGTCGTATTCGCTGTCGGCGCAGGCTGGGTTGTCGCGCAGGCGCGCAATGCGCCAGCTGACTTCCGACCACGTACGTTGCAGGTCCGCACGCGGCGCACCGAACACCTTCTTGGCATCGCGGTACACCTCGATCTGGTCTGTCGTGTTCGGCTTGCCGATCACGTGGCTGCAAGCGGACAGGCCCGCTTCGCGCAGCACCGCAAACACGGCATCGCGCTCTTCCTGACGCACCTGGATCACCGCACCGAGCTCTTCGGAGAACAGCGCGCGCAACGTCTGGTCGTTGCGGCGCTCGGCAATCTGCTGCGTCCAGTTCTTGGCGTCGCCGTAATCCTGCTCCTGCGTCGGATCGAGCGCGAGCATGTCGACGTTCAGCGAGACACCGGTACGGCCAGCAAAAGCCATTTCCGCCACGGCTGCCATAAAACCGCCGTCCGAGCGATCATGGTAGGCCAGCAGCTTGCCTTCGCGGTTCAGGCGCTGGATCACGTTGAAGAAGTTCTTCAGGTCTTCGGGGCTATCGACGTCCGGCACGCTGTCGCCCACCTGCTGCGACACCAGTGCCAGGATGCTGCCACCCATACGATGCTTCGCACGGCCCAGGTCGATCGCGATCAGCGTGGTGTCACCGAGATCGGTGCGCAGTTGCGGCGTCAGCGTGTTATTGACGTCGTCCACGGCGGCGAAGGCCGAGATGATCAGCGAGACCGGCGCCACCACTTCCTTGTCGCCATCGGCATCGCTCCACTTGGTGCGCATCGACAGCGAATCCTTGCCCACCGGAATGCTGATGCCGAGTGCCGGGCACAGTTCCATGCCCACGGCATGCACGGTGTCATACAGCTTGGCATCCTCGCCATCCACACCGCACGCTGCCATCCAGTTGGCCGACAGCTTGACCTTGTTCAGATCCTTCACCGGCGCAGCGGCCAGGTTGGTCAGCGCCTCGCCAATTGCCATGCGGCCCGATGCGGCGGCGTCGATCACGGCCAGCGGCGTACGCTCGCCCATCGTCATCGCTTCACCCGCACGGCCCTTGTAGTCGAGCGTGGTCACGGCCACGTCCGCCACCGGCACCTGCCACGGACCAACCATCTGGTCGCGGGCGTTCATGCCGCCCACGGTACGGTCGCCAATCGTGATCAGGAACGACTTGCTGCCCACCGTGGGGTGGCGCAGCACATCGCGCACGGCCTGTTCCAGCGAGAGGCCGGTCACGTCCACCGGGGGCAGTTCCTGCTCCACGCGGCGCACGTCGCGATGCATGCGCGGCGGCTTGCCAAGCAGCACATCCATCGGCATATCGACAGCGAAGTGTTCCTTCAGCGATGCGTCGACATTGGCGTCGACGAGCTGCAATTGCTTCTCTTCCGTGGCAATACCGACCACGGCGAACGGCGAACGCTCGCGCTCGCACATGGCCCGGAAGCGCGGCAGATCGTTCGGTGCGATGGCCAGCACATAACGCTCTTGCGATTCGTTACACCAGATCTCCGCCGGCGACAGGCCGGACTCTTCCAGATGCACCTGGCGCAGATCGAAGCGCGCGCCACGGCCAGCGCCATCCACCAGTTCAGGGAAGGCATTCGAGATACCACCCGCGCCGACGTCGTGGATCGACAGGATCGGGTTGTCTTCGCCCAGTTGCCAGCAAGCGTTGATGACTTCCTGCGCACGGCGTTCCATTTCCGGATTGCCACGCTGCACCGAATTGAAATCGAGTTCAGCGGTATTGGTGCCCGTCGCCATCGAGCTGGCGGCCCCGCCACCAATCCCGATGCGCATGCCCGGACCGCCTACCTGGATCAGCAGCGTGCCAGCCGGCAGCGGGTCCTTGTGCGTGTGATTGGCGTCGATGTTGCCGATGCCGCCGGCGATCATGATCGGCTTGTGATAGCCGCGCACGGTGCCGCCCACGTTCTGCTCGTAGACGCGGAAGTAGCCGCCCAGGTTGGCACGGCCGAATTCGTTATTGAACGCGGCGCCGCCGAGCGGGCCGTCAATCATGATCTGCAACGGCGAGGCGATGCGGTCCGGCTTACCGGTCACACCCGGCTTGTCGTCCGGGTTGCGATGGGCCATCGGCTGGGCCGCGTCACGCGCGTTTTCCCAGGATTCCACGGCATCCGGCAACATCAGGTTCGACACGGTGAAACCGGTCAGGCCGGCCTTGGGCTTGGCGCCCCGGCCCGTGGCGCCTTCGTCGCGGATTTCACCGCCAGCGCCGGTGGACGCACCCGGGAACGGCGAGATCGCCGTGGGGTGGTTGTGCGTTTCCACCTTCATCAGCGTATGGGTCAACGCCTCGTGGCGGCCATACTGCTGGCCGTCTCCGCGCGGGAACCAGCGCTCGGCCACATCGCCTTCCATCACGGCCGAGTTGTCCGAGTACGCGACGATGGAACCTTGCGGGTTCAACTGGTGCGTATTGCGGATCATCGCGAACAGCGACTTGTCCTGTGCCACACCGTCGATCGACCAGGTCGCGTTGAAGATCTTGTGGCGGCAATGTTCGCTGTTGGCCTGCGCGAACATCATCAGTTCGACGTCAGTCGGGTTGCGACCCAGCTTGCCGTAGTTTTCCAGCAGGTAATCGATTTCGTCTTCCGACAACGCCAGGCCCATGGCCGTATTGGCATTTTCCAGCGCCGTGCGGCCGGCGGAAATGTCGATGAACTGGAGCGGCTTGGCCGGCAGTTCCTGGAACAGGCCGGCGGCCTCGTCGCGCGAGGCGATGACCGTTTCGGTCATGCGGTCGAACAGGTGTGCAGCCACGGCGGCGCGCGTGCCAGCGTCCAGCGTCTTGCGGCCGCGCAGCAGGCCCTTCTTGCAGATGACGGTGATTTCGATACCGCGCTCGACGCGGTGGACATGCGTCAGGCCGCAGTTATGGGCGATATCGGTGGCCTTGCTGGCCCACGGCGAAATCGTGCCGAAGCGCGGAATCACCACAAAGCGGTCGCCATCGGCCGGCGCCGTGAATGGTGCGCCGTAGGTCAGCATCGCGCCTATGCGCGTCTGTTCCTCGGCAGTGAGCGGGGTATCCGAATCGACAAAGTGCACGAACTGGCCATGCACCGATTCGATATCGGCGTCGATTTGCTGGAGAGCGGCAAGCAGGCGTTGCTGACGGAAGGCAGAAAGCGCCAAAGCGCCAGGGAAGCACGAAAAATGCGCCATGATCGGTACGGGCAGGAGGCTGGAGGGTCGGGGCTCGCGGCCGCCGGCACTGCTGAATGGAATGCCGGCTGGCGGAAAACCGCTATTGTACCTTGTTACACCGCCCTCAACGCCGCCAATCTCAGAGAGAAGTCGCCGAGCGTGCGGCCTGCTCGTAGAGACCGGTCAATACGCGCAGCAAGCGCGCCAGTTCGCCGATTTCCACGTTCTCGTCGCTGCCCTCGGTGAAATTGCTCGTCAGGCACTGTTCGCGGATCTCGCGGTACCGGGCGCAGGCTTCCGTCCCGGCCGTCGTCGTGGCGTAAGTGGCTTCCTTGCCCACGCGCTCGCCCGCGACCAATCCCAGGCCAACAAGCTTCTTCAATGCGTAAGTGACGAGGTGAGTGTCTTCCACGTTGAGCACGAAGCAGATGTCCGCCAGCCGCTTGGCCCGGCCGCGATGGTTCACATGGTGCAGCACCAACACATCCAGGAAGGTCAGGTCGCGCACGCCGGCTGCGCCCATGCAGCGCACCACCCAGCGGCTGTAGGCGTTGTAGGCCGTGTTCAATCCGAACTCGAATTCGGAAAGCTCCGGGCTGCGTACCGAAACGAGATGTGACGAAGAAACGATATTGACGCCAGGGGCCCGGGTCAGCGGTGCGGGTCGCGCGCTGACGCCGCCGGTTGCGTCGGAACTCTCCAACACTTCGGAACCATGGGATGCAGCGTCTGCCTGACGGTCCTGCGCGGGCTTGCGTGGCATGGAAGCGAACCTTCTTTTCTGTGACGAGTGCGAGGGAATGCAGCATTTTATCGGCAAATCACCCTCGATCTGCGATCAAACCCGACGGAAATTGGGCCTTATGACGGGGCCGCCTGACCTCGCTCCCTCAGTCTTCCACCCATACCGCCGTGACCACCGCCTCCGGGGTCGCGGCAAAGCGAACCTCGAACAGCGTGCCAACGGGCCATCGCGCATGCCAATCGCAAGTCAGCGCCAGTTCCAGTACACCGGGTGCGCAGCCGGCCAGCCGCGCAGCCTCGAAATCGAAGAAGCGGCGCACAGTGGGGAACAGCGCCTTGTAGAGCGATTCCTTCGCGGAGAACAGCAGTGTCACAGCGTCGGCGCGGGTGCGCCCGAGGCCGGCAGCCAACGCCGCGATGTCTTCGGGCAATGCCACCATTGCGGCGATTTCCTCGGCACGGTCAGGCGCCAGCCACTGCTCCACGTCGATGCCAACGGCGCCGAGTTCTCCCACCTGCGCCACCGCTGCGGCCAACGCCACGGCCCGGTCGGTCGTATGGCTGATCGAGCCGATCCAGCCGACCGGCCATACCGGCAGTCCTTCGTCATCACGGGCCGGGGTCACCGCCCCGGCACCCGCATGCACCAGTGCGTGGCGCGCGCAGTGCCGACCCGCGCGAAATTGGGTCCGGCGACGCGGTGACGCCGCAGCCAACGACGCAGGCAATGGCTCGTTCGCAAACGCCGATGCTTCGTCGCTGCGCCACGTCACGGCATGCATCGACACGGTTGCAGGCAGGCCCAACCCGGCACGGAGCGTCTCCGAATCGAACCCGCATACTGCATTGTTCATGGCGTCCCTGGATCGAGGTTGAGCGGCAGCCGAGCGGCGGAACTCCGCATTGGCCTTGCCGCAACATACAGACCATCCCTATCTGTCGGGGCAGGCCGCTTCTTGCTAGGCTGAGGTGTCCCCGCGCGCACGCCCCGAACAGGCCGCAAGTGTAGCGTGCCGGGCACGAGCCTTGCATCAGCCCCGAACGTTCGACGTCGCGGCAGGTGGCCGAGCCACCACCATGTTGCGACCATTGAAGTGACCACAATCCTGCGCCATGTATCAGACAAAGCGACCATGGCGCGCTGGCAGTTCCAGGTAGTCCAACCCGCGCAGTCGGGCAGGCGCCCACGCGCAACACCAGGAGAGATCGAGATGCGAGTCAAGGCATTGGCAGTCGCGGCGGCGGCATTGCTGCTGGCCGCCACGGCGGCACGGGCAGACACCAAATGGGACCTCCCCACGGGCTACCCGGCCACCAACCTACACACCGAAAACCTGCAACAGATGGCCGCGGATGTAGACAAGGCCACGGGCGGCAAGCTCAAGATCGTGATCCATCCGAATGGCTCGCTGCTCAAGGCCAACGAGATCAAGCGCGGGGTACAGACCGGCCAGGTACAGATGGGCGAGATCCTGATGTCGCTGCTGGCCAACGAGAATCCGGTCTTCGGCGTGGATGCGGTGCCGTTCCTGGCCACCAGCTATGCAGACTCCTACAAGCTCTGGCAGGCATCCAAACCCACCACGGACAAGGTACTGGACCGCCAGGGCATGAAACTGCTTTACGCCGTGGCCTGGCCGCCGCAAGGCATCTACGCGAACAAGCCGATCAACAGCGCCGCCGACATGAAGGGCCTCAAATGGCGCGCCTACAACCCGGCCACGTCGAAGATTGCGGAGATCGTGGGCGCCCAGCCCGTGACCATCCAGGCCGCCGACCTGGCGCAGGCTTTGGCTACCGGCACCGTGAACTCCTTCATGTCGTCCGGCGCCACGGGCGTGGACACCAAGGTCTGGGAATCGGTCAAGTACTTCTACACCGTCGATGCCTGGCTGCCCAAGAACATGCTGGTGGTCAGCAAGAAGGCCTTCAACGCGCTGGACAAGCCCACGCAGGATGCCCTGCTGAAGGCGGTAGCCGATGCCGAGAAACGCGGCTGGCAAATCTCCGAGCAGAAGACCAAGGAATACCTGGCCACGCTGGCGAAGAACGGCATGACCGTGGCGCCGCCGTCCGCGCAACTGAAGGGCGACATGCAGAAAGTGGGGGAGACCATGGTCAACGACTGGGCCAAGAGCGCGGGCGACGATGGCAAGGCCATCCTCGACGCCTACAAGAAATAGGCCATCGAAACAGGCAGCCGGCGGTAGACAGCCGCCGTTGCCGCAGTGCGCCTTGGCCCGGCGGGCATGCCTCGTGCAGCCTGCCGGGTTCTCTTTGTTCATGGTTGCGTGGGGCGATCTCAGGTCGCCGCGCGCATCACAGGTAGCCCGCCCCCCCCATGCAAGCCCCCTATCCTGCCAAGCCTGCCGAACCTTCCAAAAGATGGCTCGACCACCTGCTTGACTTGTTTGCCGCGCTCGGCGCGCTCTGCATCCTGGCCGTCTGCATCGTCATGATCGCGATGTCGATTTCGCGCGAGACACAAATCGTGCTCAAGGGCGGCGACGACATCGTCTCCTGGCTCTGCGCCGCATCGGCCTTCCTCGTCCTTGGCCAGACCTTCCAGCACGGCGGCATCGTCCGCGTGGAAATGCTTCTTGAGGCCGTAGGTCCGAAGCGCCGATGGGTGCTCGAAATCCTCTCGCTCTCCATCTGCCTCGTGTTCGCCGGTTATGCCGCGTGGGCGCTCGGCACGTTCGCGTGGCAAAGCTGGGACATCGGCGATGTCTCGCAAGGTCAGATCGTGATTCCGCTGTGGATTCCGCAAAGTTTCGCCGTAGTCGGCGCGCTCGGCTTCCTGCTGGCCGTGGCCGACGAATGGCTGCGCGTGGTGCGCCACCAGAAGCCGCGCTACCAATTGGCACAGGAAGCCAAGCTGGCGTCGGGCGATTTCGGGGAGACGGTCTGATGAGCACCGTACTTGTTGCATTGATCCTGCTGCTCGTGATGATCGTGTTCCTCGCGATCGGCGCGTGGATTCCGGTGGCTATCGCAGTCACGTCGTGGGTGGGACTCGTCGTGTTTTCGGATCACGACGCACTGGTCAACCTTGCCAACTCCTGGTGGTCGTCGAGCGCGTCCTACACGCTGGCCTCGCTGCCACTGTTCGTGTGGATGGGCGAGATCCTGTTCCGCACCAAGCTCTCCGAGCAGATGTTCAACGGCCTGTCGCCGTGGTTGAACTGGCTGCCGGGACGGCTGATGCACGTGAACATCCTGGGATGCGGCATCTTCGGCTCGGTGTCGGGGTCATCGGCGGCTACCTGCGCAACCATCGCCAAGTCCGCCCTGCCCGAACTCACGCGGCGCGGCTACGACGAGCGCATCACGCTGGGGTCCCTTTCGTGCGCCGGCACGCTGGGCATCCTGATACCGCCGTCTATCACGATGGTGGTGTATGCGGTGTCCGCCGATGTGTCGATCATCCGCGTGTTCCTGGCAGGCTTCCTGCCCGGACTGCTGCTGATGCTGCTGTTCTCGGGATACATCGTGGTCTGGGCGCTGGCCAATCCGTCGAAAACACCCAAGGCCGAAACCTTCGGCTGGCGGGCGCGGCTGGCGTCGATCAAGCAACTGATGCCCTGCATCATCCTGATCGCGTTCATCACGTGGATCATGATCACCGGCTACTCCACGGCGACCGAGGCGGCGGCGTATGGCGTGGTGGCATCGCTCGGGCTGGCCTGGGCGGGCGGCTCGCTGACGCGCAAGGCGTTCTGGGAGAGCCTGATGTCGGCCACCCGGCTGACCGCGATGATCATGTTCGTGCTGGGCGCCACCTCGTTCCTGTCCGTGACGATGAGCTTCACCGGCATTCCGCGTGCATTGGCCGAGTGGGTGGCAGCGCTGCATCTCTCGCCTTGGGCGCTGATCGCCGTGCTGACCGTCATCTACATCATCCTGGGCACGGCGCTCGACGGCATCTCGATGATCGCGCTAACCACCGCAACCGTACTCCCCATGGTGCAGGCCGCGGGCTTCGACCTGGTGTGGTTCGGCATCTTCATCGTGCTGCTGGTGGAGATTGCAGAGGTGACGCCGCCCGTGGGCTTCAACCTCTTCGTCCTACAGAGCATGACCGGGAAGGACAGCAACTACATCGCCCGCGTGTCGCTGCCGTTCTTCATGATGATGGTGGTTGCCATCGGGATCATCACCATCTGGCCCACCGTGGTGACATGGCTGCCGGACCTCGTCATGGCGAAGGAACTCAAGTAGCGGCAACGCAAGCAACACGGAGGCGGGGTGGGCGCGGCGCGTCGGATGGGGCAGAATCGTGGAAGATCCGCTCGCGCCCCGCACAGCACCCGATGAACACTGCCGCGCCACCCTGCTCCGCGTCACCCTCCGCGCCGGTCCCCGACGCCGCATGGAGGTCGCTCGACGCTGCCGCCATCGCCAATCCCACGCCGCTCTATGACGTGGCCGCGATCCGCCAGATCGAGCAGGCCGGACTCGACACCACGCCGCCGTTCACGCTGATGTCGCGTGCCGGTACAGCGGCGGCGGACTGGGTGAGCCAGCACGTACCCGAGGGCCGCATCCTGTTTCTGGCCGGACGTGGCAACAACGGCGGCGACGCGCTGGTGGCGGCCACGCGCCTGCACCAAGCCGGCCGGCTCGTGGAAGCGTGGCTGATCGCCGAGGCCGACCAGTTGCCCGCCGATGCCGCGCGCGCCTGGCTCGACGCGCGCACGGCCGGCGTGCCGCTGCTCGCCATGCATCCCGATCCCGACGCCGCCCTGCCGCCATGGCCGGCCGGCTGCGCCGCCGTGGTCGATGGCCTGCTCGGCATCGGCCTGAACCGCAGCGCGGACGGCAACGTGGCGCGCTGGATCGCGCATCTCAATACCTCGCACCTGCCTGTGTACGCCCTCGACGTGCCGAGCGGACTGTTTGCGGATACCGGCGCCGGCCAACCCGCCGTGCGTGCACAGCGCACCCTGACCTTCCTCGCCGCCAAGCCCGGACTGCTGACACTCGATGGGCGCGATTGCGCAGGCGATATCGATATCGCACCGCTCGGTCTCGATGCCAGCCAGCCCTCCCCTGCGCCCGTGGCCATGGTCAACCAGCCGGGCGGCTTCGTGCGCGCCCTGCCCCGGCGCGATCACGCCGGCAACAAGGGGCGCTACGGCAACGTGGCGGTAATCGGTGGCTGCCATGGCATGACCGGCGCTCCCCTGCTCGGCGCCCGCGCGGCGCTCCATCTTGGGGCCGGACGCGTGCATGTGGGATTCCTCGCGCAGCCCGCGCCGGCCATCGACCCCGTGCATCCGGAACTGATGCTGCATGCGCTATCCGAACTGGCGCTCGACGGCATGTCGGCCATCGTTGCCGGCCCTGGCATGGGCAACGGCACCGCCGCCCGCAAACACCTGTCGCAACTGTTCGATGTGTGCGCCAATGCGGAACCCACCATTCCGATCGTGCTCGATGCCGACGCATTGAACCTGCTCGCGGCCGACACTGGCTTGCGCGACCAGATGCGAGCCAGCGGTCTCGACTGCATCCTGACCCCGCACCCGCTCGAAGCCGCCCGCCTGCTGGGCAGCAGCGTGTCCGAGGTCCAGCGCGACCGCCTGGCCGCCGCACACGCGCTGGCAGCCCAGTGGCACGCGACCATCGTGCTCAAGGGGTCCGGCACGATTATCGCCACTCCCGATGACGCACCACCTGCCATCAATCCCACTGGCAATGCCGGCCTGTCCACCGCCGGCACGGGCGACGTGCTGGCGGGCATGATCGGTGCCTTGCTCGCCCAAGGCGTACCCGCGGCCGCCGCCGCACGAGCCGCCGTCTGGATCCATGGCCGCGCGGCGGATCGGCTCGTCGACGCCGGCACCGGGCCGGCTGGCATGACGGCGAGCGAACTCTACCTGCCCGCCCGGGCCACACTCAACGCATTGCTCGAAGGCCGTCCGGCATGAGTCGTTTTGCCATACTGGACAGCGACGATAGCTCGCGCCGTCAACTCCTCACGGGCATCGGTCTGCTCGTGATCGGTCAATGGATACTGAGCCTGCTCGACGCCACGGGCAAGACCCTGACACAGCAAGGCTTGCCCGTTGTGGCCGTGGCCTGGGTCCGCTATCTCGGGCACGTCGCCGCCATCTTCCTGCTGATCGGCCCCACGCGCTGGCAGCAGCTATCGCGCCCGGCCGTGCCCCGGCTGCAATGGCTGCGCGGCGCGTTGATGCTGGCCTCGACGCTCGTCTTTTTTAGCGTATTGAAGCTGATGCCGCTGGCTACGGCCACGGCGCTGAACTTCTGCGCACCGCTGATCGTGGTGGCGCTGTCGCCATGGCTGCTGGGTGAGCGTCCCGGCGTGCACGCTCGCTGGATGCGCTGGATCGGCGTCATCATCGGCTTTGGCGGCATGCTCGTGGTAGTGCGTCCCGGTGGCGAACTCAACTCGCTCGGGGTGGGATTGGGGTTGCTGTCGGCGCTACTCTTCGCGCTGCTGCAGATGCTCACGCGCCGCATCGCCGCGTATGACGCACCGATGACAACGTTGATCCAGAGCGGCGTGACCGGCGCCACGCTGACCACCCTGCTCGTGCCCTTCTTCTGGTTCGAGGCCATGCCCACGCCGATGCAGTGCGCGCTGCTGCTGTCGGCCGGACTGACCGGCTCCCTCGGCCACTACTTCGTGATTCGTGCCTTCCAGTATGCCGATGCTTCGTTCCTGAGCCCGTTCCTGTACCTGCAGATCTTCTCCGCGACCATCGTCGGCTACCTCGCTTTCGGGCACCTGCCCGACTGGACCACCGCGCTCGGCATCGCCGTGATCTGCGTAGGCGGCCTGTGCGTGGCGGGCGGCGAACCGCTGCTGCGCCGTGTGGCCGCGCGGTTGCGGCGTTGAGGCGTACCGCGCGTGCGATGGCGCACATAGGGCGCCAGGCGTCGGACAACGACCGATAGGTTGTCGCGCTACAGGCTGTTAAGGTTGCCGATGATGCAAGCGCCGTTACTTTTTGCAGCCACTTCAGGCTTTTGACATCACATCTGCGCGAATATACTTGTCACTGCCCTCGCACAATGCAGCCGGGCCGTCTCACCGATTTCCAGAAGAACGCATGCCGACTGAACTCCACGCCTGGACCACCCTTCGCCAACACTTCGATGCCATCCGCCATACGCCGATGCAGCAGTGGTTTGCCGAAGCCGAGGCCGCACGCCGGGTCGAGGACTTTTCGCTGGAAGCCGCCGGGCTCTACCTGGACTACTCCAAGAACCGCATCACGTTCGAAACCTTCGCACTGCTGATGAAGCTGGCCGAGGAAGCGGGCGTCACCCAGCGCCGCGACGCGATGTTTGCGGGCGAACACATCAACACCACCGAGGATCGCGCCGCGCTGCACGTGGCGCTACGCGCGCTACCCGAGGCGCCGTTCAAGGTCGATGGTCAGTCGGTGATGCCGGGCATCCACGACGTACTGCGCCGCATGCGCGATTTCGCGGACCGCGTGCGCACCGGCGCCTGGACCGGTTTCACGGGCCAGCCCATCCTCGACATTGTGAACATCGGCATTGGCGGCTCCGACCTCGGCCCGCGCATGGTGTGCCGCGCCTTGGCGCACCTGGCCGATCCACGCGGCCCGCGCATGCACTTCGTGTCGAACGTCGATGGCACCGAACTGGCGGAGACGCTGGTACGGCTCGATCCGGCCCGCACGCTCGTGATCGTCTGCTCCAAGACGTTCACCACGCTCGAAACCATGGCCAACGCGTGCAGCATGCGCGAGTGGTTCCTCCAGAACGGTGTGGCCGAGAACCAGTTGGCACGGCATTTCGTGGCGGTTTCCACAAACCGCGAGGCGGTGGTCAAGTTCGGCATCGACCCGGACAACATGTTCGAATTCTGGGATTGGATCGGTGGGCGCTTCTCGCTGTGGTCGTCGGTTGGCTTGTCGATCGCGCTGGCCGTGGGCTTCGATGCGTTCGAAGACCTCCTGCTCGGCGGCCGGGCCATGGACGACCATTTCCGCACCGCCCCGCTCGCGCGCAACATGCCCGTGGTGCTGGGGATGCTCGGCATCTGGTATCGCAATTTCTTCGGCATGCCCACGAGCTGCATGGCGCCCTATTCGACGTCTCTCGAACTGTTTCCTGCGTTCCTGCAGCAACTGGATATGGAGAGCAACGGCAAGTCCGTACAACTCAACGGCG
>Ga0102591_1000559_pt1 | contig 68850 bp, 71 predicted proteins | sample AraplaCol_mCL_r2_2_FD_76860 | JGI IMG/M metagenome (GOLD analysis project Ga0102591, IMG submission 76860) | Arabidopsis root microbial communities from North Carolina, USA - plate scrape MF_Col_mCL_r2 (SPADES assembly) (version 2) | ecosystem: Host-associated > Plants > Roots > Endosphere... | reverse complement strand
TCGGCCTGGACGGCGACCATGACGCACTGGCTGCTCACTGGCTGAACCACGGCGCCAAGCTCGTCGTCATCACCAAGGGTGCCGAAGGCGCAACCGGCTACACTAGCGCGCGCAAGGTCACCGTACCTAGCGAGCGCGTCACCGTCGTCGATACTGTCGGCGCCGGCGACACATTCGACGCCGGCGTCCTCGCCTCGCTAAAGATGGATAACCTGCTGACCAAGGCTCAGGTCGCCAACCTCGACGAACAGGCGCTCCGCAACGCTTTGGCGCTCGGCGCCAAGGCGGCTGCCGTCACCGTCTCCCGCGCCGGCGCCAATCCGCCCTGGGCAAAAGAGATTGGACTGTAAGACTTTCAGCCAGACCCCGCCGCTGCCTTGAAACTCAAGGCAATTCCTTCGCGTCTTTCGCGCGGGCGCGCGCCTGGCTTTCCTTCTTGATCGGCCGACCGACCGGACAGACTTCCTGCACGAAGCCGTTGAGTGTGTTGACGAGATTGTTCTCGATCAGGGAGTAATGGACGAACTGACCCTGCTTCTCTCGCCGGATCAAACCCGCCGTCTCAAGGACGGAAAGATGCTGCGAAACGGCCGGCTTGGACATGCTGAAGCGGTCGGCGATCTCGCCGGCGGTCAGGCCCGATGCCGAGAGATAGGCGAGTATCTTCCGACGTGGCGCACTGGAAAGTGCGTGGAATACCCGCTGAGCGGCGCTGACGGAACCGTCTTCCGCAGCGTCATCGAACATCTCTTCTTCCAAGTCCTGTCTCCGTGCCCGAGGCATCGCTGCATCGATCCATTAAACAATTAAGCAATTAATGCATTGCTTAATTGTTTCTCTTGCCGCAAAGTAATTAGGTAATTCCTTAAATAATGAATTGGCGGGCGGTGTTCAAGTGTTGAATGCGCCCGAAGGGAGGGAGTTTGCCATGAGCAGCATTTCCACCGGACGGATGATTGATGACAAAAGCGATCCAGTGAAGGGCAGGGTGGTCTGGATGCCCGCGAAGTCGATCTGGATTACCACGATGACCTTGATTGCGATTATTGGCGGACCGCTGACTTTCACCTGGAGTGCCTTTGCCGTCTTCATCCTGTTGACCGCGGTCACGATCTGCCTCGGTCATTCGGTCGGCATGCACCGGCTGCTGATCCACCGCTCGTTCAGCACCCATATCTGGATCGAACATTTTCTCGTCTATATTGGTACGCTGGTTGGCATGGCCGGCCCCTTCGGCATGATCTATGCGCACGATATTCGCGATTGGGCTCAGCGACAGCGAGAGTGCCATGACCTTTTTGCACACAGGCGGTCGTTTTTCATCGACGCCTTCTGGCAGATGCATTGTGCAGTGGTGCTGGATCATCCGCCGCATTTCGTCATCGGGGAGCGGGAGCGGCACGATCGCTTCTATCGCTTCGTGGAGGCGACGTGGATGGCACAGCAGATCCCCCTAGTCTTCATGCTCTTCATGCTCGGCGGATTGCCGTGGCTAGTCTGGGGCATTGCCGTGCGGATAGCGGTGTCGCTGACCGGACACTGGCTGGTCGGTCATTTTGCCCACCGGGATGGCCATCAGGGCTGGAGTATCGATGATGTCGCGGTGCAGGGGTATAACCTGCCGCATTTCGGGTTGGTGACCTTCGGCGAGAGTTTCCACGGCAACCATCACGCCTTTCCGGAATCCGCGCGGCTCGGCATCGAACCGGGCCAGCTGGATCTGGGTTGGTATTTCATTCGGATGCTGGAAGGGCTCGGTTTGGCCACGGCGATCAGGCTGCCCCATCTGATTGCGCCAAGACGAGGGTTGAAGCGCCTCAATGCATCCGGAACCGCCGGCGATCGTGCTGATACGCCCTGGGCGCGCGAAATCGGCCTCTGAGCCTATTCGATCCGGTCAAGAAAGGCCCGGACCTCGCGATTGAAGAGGTCCGGTTGCTGCAGCGGCGCGAAATGGCTGACACCGGGCAGCAGCACGAATTCAGCATCCGGGATCGTCCTTGCCAGATAATCGGCATGCTCGGGCTTGATGAATTCGTCATGTTCGCCGAGCGCGATGGAGACCGGCACCTTGATTCCGGCCAGTTGTTCGGCCGTATAATTCGGCTCCGTCGCCATCATCTTTGAAACATCGCCAACGAAAGCCTCGAACTGATCAGGCGTCGCAGATAGCGCCTGATAATCCTTCCTGTGACGGCTGAAGCAGCGATCGATAACGGGCGTCATCTTGAATTCCTTGGTGCCGCTGGGGTCCATGTTGCAGGCGAAGAAAAACACACCGCAGACCCGGTCCGGCTGCTGGTCGGCGAGGACTAGCGACGTGCAGGCGCCATCGCTCCAGCCGACGAGGGCCGCTTCCTCTATGCCGGCATGATCCATGACCGCCAGCGCATCTGATGCCATCAGGTGATAGCTATAGGGACGGTCGTCACGGGTGCTGCGGCCATGACCGCGGCTATCGATCACCACGACCCGGTGGCCGGCCTCAATAAGATCGGGAACCTGATAGCCCCAGTTGCCGCTATTGCCGAGCCCGCCATGCAGCAGGATGACAGCGGGGCCTGCGCCATAAGTCGCATACCAAATACGCGCGCCCTTGTTTTCGACGAAACCCTCATCAGTCGACGGCGGCAATGGTAGCGCACCCTCGGCTTCGAATTTCACCAGCTCGTCATCCGTTGCAGTCATCAGCTCCTCCACTGTCACTCTCTCTCTATAGACGACGAGATGCCCTGCAATTCGACAGGGTCAAATAAAAAAGCCCACCCGCATGGCGGATGGGCTTCGATAACAGCGTTCGCCGGGATTACTTGGCGAGCTTTGCCAGCGCAGCGACAAGACCCTGCGTCGAGGAATCGTGGCCGGCAGCGCTTTCCTTGCCTTCGACGACGGGCAACAAGCCGGTCGCCAGTTCCTTGCCGAGCTCCACGCCCCACTGGTCGAAGGAATTGATGCGGAAGAGCACGCCTTCGACGAAGACGCGGTGCTCGTAGAGCGCGATCAGGCGACCGAGCGCATAGGGCGTCAGCTTGTCATAGACGAAGGTGATCGACGGGCGATTGCCGGTAAAGACACGATGCGGGGCGATGAAATCGGCCTTCTTGTCGTCCATGCCCTTGTCGGTCAGCTGCTTCTTGGCTTCCGCGAAGGTGCGGCCCTTCATCAGCGCTTCCGACTGGGCGAGAACGTTGGACATCAAGAGCTGGTGCTGGTGGCGCAGCTCCGGCTCGAAGCCGTTCGCGGCGATCATGAATTCGGCCGGGATGATGCTCGTGCCCTGATGGATGAGCTGGTAGAAGGCGTGCTGGCCGTTGGTGCCGGGCTCACCCCAGGCAACAGGGCCGGAATTGCCCTCGACCGGCGTGCCGTCGATGGTGACACCCTTGCCGTTCGATTCCATATCGAGCTGCTGCAGATAGGCCGGAAAGCGCGACAGGCGCTGGTCGTAAGGCAGGATGGCGCGGGTCGGGTAACCCAGGACATTGCGGTGATAGAAACCGATAAGGCCGAGCAGAATTGGCAGGTTTTCGGTAATCGGCGCCTTGCGGAAATGATTGTCGATGGCATGCGCGCCGTCGAGGAACTTGCCGAAATTCTCCGGACCGACGGCGATCATCAGCGGCAGGCCGATTGCCGACCAGATCGAGTAGCGGCCGCCGACCCAGTCCCAGAAGCCGAAGACGCGTTCACTTTCGATGCCGAAGGCCGAGACCTTGTCGAGTGCCGTCGAAACGGCGGCGAAGTGGTGCTGAACAGCAGCTTCACCCAGTGCGCCGGCGATGAACTTGCGCGCCGTCTGGGCGTTGGTCATCGTCTCGACGGTGGTGAAGGTCTTGGAGGCGACGATGAAGAGCGTCGTTTCCGGCTGCACCAGCTTCAGGATATCGGCAATATGGGCGCCGTCGATATTGGAAACGAAATGGGCGCGCGGGCCGTCATGGAAGGGGGCAAGCGCCAGCGTCGCCATGACCGGGCCGAGGTCCGAACCGCCGATGCCGATATTGATGACATCGGTGATCTTCTTGCCGGTCGCACCCTTCAGTGCGCCGGAGCGCACGCCGTCTGCGAACTTGCCCATGGCGGCGAGAACGGCATTGACGTCAGGCATGACGTCCTTGCCATCGACCAGCACGGGCGTGTTGGAGCGGTTGCGCAGCGCCGTGTGCAGAACCGCGCGGTTTTCGGTGAAGTTGATCGCCTTGCCGGAGAACATCTCCTCGCGCTTCTTTTCGACACCGCCTTCTTCGGCGAGCTTCACCAGAAGCTTGAGGATCTCGTCGTTGACGGCCGTCTTGGAAAAATCCATCAGCAGGTCGTCAAGCGATACGGAAAAGCGCGAAAAGCGCTGCGGATCGGCCGCGAATGCGGCGCGCAGATCGGTGGCCTTGGTGGCTGCCGCGGTGCTCTTCAATTGTTCGACGATGGCATTCATGGAAGGCTCCTTTGGAGGCGGAGAGGGCTGCGGAAACTATTCCCTTTCTCCTGGTCAAATCAAGTTCAGCCATCTGTCGAAATATGAAAAAAGCCACCCGCGACAAGCGGATGGCTCGCAATTTCAAGGGACGGACAAATTCAGCCGCGCAGGTCCTTGCGCAAAATCTTGCCGACGGGCGTCTTCGGCAACTCGGTGCGGAATTCGATGAAACGCGGTCGCTTGTAGTTGGTGAGATTGGCGGCGCAATGCGCCTTCACATCGGCCTCTGTCAGCCCAGGGTCCTTGCGTACAATGAAGAGCTTCACCGCCTCGCCGGAATGCACGTCCGGCACGCCGATGGCCGCCGCCTCCAGGATGCCGGGATGCATGGCCGCCACTTCCTCGATCTCGTTCGGGTAGACGTTGAAGCCGGAGACGAGGATCATGTCCTTCTTGCGATCGACGATCTTGGTATAGCCGCGCCCGTCCATGAAGCCCATGTCGCCGGTCCGGAAATAGCCGTCCGGCGTCATCACCTTCGCCGTTTCCTCCGGCTTGTTCCAATAGCCGGCCATGACCTGCGGCCCGCGGATGCAGATCTCGCCGATCTCGCCGAGCGACAGCGAATTGCCGTCCTCGTCTCTGATATCGAGCTCCGTCGAAGGAATGGGAAGGCCGATCGATCCTGTGAATTCAGGGGAATCGAAACGGTTGGCCGTCGCGACAGGCGATGTCTCGGATAGCCCGTAACCTTCCGTAATGTGCGAGCCGGTCACCTTCAGCCAGCGCTCCGCGACCGGTCTTTGCACTGCCATACCGCCGCCGAGCGACATGACGAGCGAGGAAAAATCGAGCTTGGCGAAGTCGGCATTGTTGAGCAGCGCGTTGAACAGCGTGTTGAGGCCTGGAAAAATATGGATGTTCGACTTCTGGAATTCCTTCACCAGTCCCGGAATGTCGCGCGGATTGGCGATCAGCACATTATGAGCGCCGAGCGACATGCCCATCAGCGAATTCACCGTCAGTGCGAAGATGTGATAGAGCGGCAGCGCGCAGAGGAAATTCAGGACATCAGGCTGCCTCTTCTTGTCGAAGGCGGATTTCAGCCAGAGTTGCAGCTGCAGCTTGTTGGCCAGCAGGTTCCGATGCGTCAGCACAGCGCCCTTCGCAATGCCTGTCGTCCCACCCGTATATTGCAGGAAGGCGATATCGCTGCCGGTGAGTGCGACGGGAGCAAGGGTCCTGTGCGCGCCTTCGGCCAGGACCTGCCTGAAACTCTTGTGTTGCGGGATGGACCAGGAGGGAACGAGCTTCTTTACCCGGCGAACGACGAAATTGACGATATGCCCCTTGGCCCCGAGCATTTCGCCCAGAGAGGTGACGACGACATGGCGCAGGTCCGTCTTGTTGATGACCTGTTCGACGGTGCGCGCGAAATTTTCCAGAACGAAGATTGCCTTGGCGCCGGAATCGTTGAGCTGGTGCTCAAGCTCGCGCGGCGTATAGAGCGGGTTGACGTTCACGACGACGAGCCCGGCGCGCAGGATGCCATAGACCGCGACGGGGTTCTGCAGCACATTCGGCATCATCACGGCAATACGATCGCCCTTTTGCAGACCCGCACCTTGCAGCCACGCAGCCACCTTGCGGGTCTGGGCCTCGAGTTCGCGGTAGGTCATCGTTTTGCCCATGCTGGAAAAAGCCTTGCGATCGGCAAAGCGGGCACAGTTTTTTTCCAGGAGGTCGGGAAGCGATGTGAATTCCAGTGGGGGAATCTCGGCCGGAACGATGTCCGGATAGGTGGCAAGCCATGGTTTTTCCGGTTTCTCACCGCTTGGGTGGACGGAAATGCTGTTCATTTTCTCTCTCCCATTCGGCCGCCGAAACCGGATTTGCGCCGGGATCGATCGGAAGATTCCTCCATCCTCCGTCAAGGCAGCTTATGCCATTGCTTGAACGGTTCAAGCAACTTGAGGCTACAATAACCTTGACGTAAACGTCAATATCGCAGCCGGTGCCTGCGAACATCATGTGGCCGGGAACTTTGAAGCATAGGGTACGTTTTGTCGGTGTGGATGAACCACGAGGAAACGATAAAGGAGGTGCACAATGCTCAATCAGGATACCGACGCCACTCGCCGCGACCCGAATGTGAAGGATACGCCGACGCTGATCGCCAGTGACCGCGTTGAAGGCACCCGCGTCTATGGCGCCGATGGCAAGCATATCGGCTCCATCGAACGTCTCATCCTCGGGAAGCAGGATGGCCGCGTTGCCTACGCTGTCCTGAGCTTTGGCGGCTTCCTCGGCATCGGCCACGACCACTATCCGCTGCCCTGGGCAAAGCTGAGCTATGATACCCAGCTGGACGGCTACCGCATTGATCTCACCAAGGAGCAGATCGAAGGCGCGCCGAGCTACGCGGATGATGACGACACCTGGTACAACGATAATGGCCGCCGCGTGTATGATTATTACGGCGTGCCGCCCTACTGGATGTAACGTCGCCCGCGCAGATGAGCCGGTAGAGGCCCCGCGAGAGCGGGGCCTTTCAGTTTTTGTTCACAAGGTCATTGGCGGTCCGAAGCACCGTTCCAACAACGATTTGTTCGGCCGACAAGGACTTCTCGGTCGTTAAACGGAAGACGTGGCTTTCACCAGGCAGCAGCGTCACCAGCATCGAGTCGACCACAGCCGAGGGGTCGAGCCGGTCCGCCATCAGGCAGAGATCCTTCAGGAAATTCCGCGCCGTCACCGTGACATCGTAGCCGCCGGCCGATTTTGCCAGCGATATGCTGAGATCAGGTGCCGGAAGCTTCAGATCGATATCCTCGACGAAATAGTGGAAGGCGCGCTTGTCCAGCATCTGGACGACGATGACTTCCTCATCCGCTGTGCCGGCTTTTGCGATATCCGCAGGCAGAGGAAATTCCTTCGCTTCGAACCGGTCGCAGAGCAGCCGCCAGAATTCGAACTCCGCCAGGACGGTACCATCGAGCCGCATGCGCTTGCCGCTGATCTTCGAACGCCAGAACAAGGTTTGCTCGTTGACGGCCACTGCCGAAAGGCCTTCGCCGCGTGGCTGGATCGTCAGCAGGCGAGGGTGGAATGCCTGCTGCATCGCATACCAGAGCGGCTTGCGCCGGCCGGCGGAATCGAGTGCCGCCCAGGACGTCACCGGCCAGCAATCGTTGAATTGCCAGACGACCGCGCCCTTGCAGATGTCGCGATGCGAGCGCATGTGCTCGACGGCGAAGCGAATGGCGCGAGCCTGATTGAGCTGAGTGGCAAAATGCCAGTCATCCATCGTCTGCGGTACGGGCAGATGCCCGGCAAGCCCCTTGATCAGCTTGTCATTGCCCTGCGTCGCCTTTTGATGATGGAAGACGCCGCGCGATTCCGGCGTCAGCGGGTCGTCATGCACACTCTCCTGCAGCGTCGCCCAGTTCGGCGGGGCCTGCCAGCCGAATTCCGAGCAGAAGCGCGGGATGTAATTGCGATAGACCTCGTAACCGACGTCGTTCCACACGTCCCAGATATGCTTGCAGCCATGCCGGTCGTCATTCGGCTCGATATCCATGGAGCCCGAATAGGGGCTGCCGGGATAGTAGGGCCGGTCGGGATCGAGCTCCGCGCAGAGCTTCGGCAGGACATCGAGATAATAGCCGAGCCCCCAGCTGACGCCGTCCTTGATGATCGGCCTCCAGCCCCATTCGTCAAAACCCCAGATATTCTCGTTATTGCCGTTCCAGATGATGAGCGAAGCATGCGGCATCAGCCGCACGACATTGTCTCGCACCTCGGCGATCACCTCGTTGCGCAACGGCTCTTCCTCCGGATAAGAGGCGCAGGCAAAGAGGAAATCCTGCCAGACGAGCATGCCGGCCCGGTCGCAGGCCTCGTAGAATTCGTCCCGCTCGAAGATGCCGCCGCCCCAGACGCGCAGCAGATTGATATTGGCGGCCTTCGCCTCGTCGATCCGCGCCGCATAGCGCTCCGCCGTCACGCGGGACGGGAAACAATCGTCCGGAATCCAGTTGGCGCCGCAGGCAAAGATCGGCACGTCGTTGATGATGAAGGTGAAGGCAGAGCCATGTGCGTCCGGTGACGTATCGAGCCGCAGCGAGCGGAAGCCGATCTGCTTGTAATAGCTGTCGAGGATATCGCCGCTCTCGTCCTCCAGCCGGATCTCCAGCGGATAGAGTGGCTGCGCGCCGAGATGGTGCGGCCACCATAGCTGCGGCGAGGGCATGCGCACCTCGAACGAAACCTCATCCGCATCTGTGTCGATCGTGACCGTCTGCGTCACGCCCCCGATCTCGGCCGTCAGCTTGGCCAGTCTGGTCTCGCCATGTCTTGCCAGCCGCGCATGAACCTTGACCAGCCCATCGCCGCCGGCAAGCGTTGCCGAGATGCGGGTTTCGCCAAGCCGCACCCGATCCCAGCTCTCCAGCCGCACCGGCTTCCAGAGGCCAGCCGTCACAAGCGTCGGGCCCCAATCCCAGCCGAAATTGCAGGCCATCTTGCGCATCAGGTTGCCCGGCCCCGGATAGTTGTTTGGGCGGTAGCCGTAGTGCTTCTCCATTTCCGCACCATAGGCATAGGCGGAATGGAAGGTGACGCTGAGTTCGTTCGTGCCTGCCCTTAAGAGCGACGAAACATCGAAGCTATAGGTGCGGTGCATGTTGAAGGTGCGGCCGATCTCCTCGCCGTTCAGTTGGATCGTCGCGATCGTATCGATGCCGTCGAAGACCAGTTCCTGCATCTTGATGGCATCGGCCGCGGCTTCGAAATTGAGCTGGTAGACCCATTCCGTCTTGCCGATCCAGTCATTGGTGATCTCGTTGATATCGAGATAGGGATCGGGGATAAGCCGGTTTGTCAGCAGGTCGAGATGCACGCAGCCGGGCACCGTTGCCGGAATGGACGCCGGCAGACTGGTTCTTCCTGTATCGTTACAGGAAAGCGTCCAGCCGTTATGAAGGTCTCTCCTCCCAATCATGTCAGCCTCTTGTCTTTTATTGAAAACGGCCGTGGCGCTGAAGCACTTCGATCTTGTAGCCGTCGGGATCGGCGATGAAGAAGAACAGCCCGAAGAGTTTGCCGTCGCGGTTGAGTTCCACGAGCTTGCCGGGGTTGAGGCCGAGATCGGTCAGCCGCCTGTGCTCGACCTCCACTTCCTGAACGGAGACGGCGAGATGGCCGTAGGCATCGCCGAGATTGTAGGGCTCGATACGGCCCTTGTTGACCGTCAGTTCCAGCTCGAAACCGCTCTCGTCATTGCTCATGTAGATCAGCGTGAAAGTCTCGAAATCGACACGGTCGGCAATCTTGAGCCCGAAGACCTTGCTGTAGAATTCGACCGAGCGCGCCTCGTCCAGAACGCGGATCATGGAATGGATCATCTTGGCCAAGGCGGTCTCCCAATCGCTGATATCCAGAGCAATTCCAGCAAGAGCGTGCAGCGGTTATGCGTTCGGAATTGCGTAAAAACGAGCAGATAGAGCACTTTCGTGATTCGAAGAAAACGAACGTGCCCTAGGCAGCCTTGGTAGCCGTCCTCTCAAGCCGGACGCAAGCCCATTCTGCGCGTGATCGCGCCTTCGAGCATGCCGACGACATCATAGATCAGCACCGCCATCAGGCCGACGATCAGGCCGCCCTGCAGAATGAAGGCGGTATTGTCGGAAATCAGACCGGCAATGATCACTTCGCCGAGACCCTTTGCCGCAACCGTCGAGCCGATCGTCGCCGTGCCGATATTGATGACGGTTGCGACCTTCAGCCCCTCGAGGATCAGCGGAAGGGCGAGGGGCAGCTCGACCTGGAAGAGGCGCTGCGTCCCGTTCATGCCCATTCCGTCTGCTGCATCCAGTACCTGCGGTGACACTTGCTTGAGGCCGGCAACCGTATTCTCGAAGATCGGCAGCAACCCGTAGAGAAAGAGTGCGATCAGCGTCGGCGCAGCACCGAAGCCGGTAGCGGGAACGGCAAGCGCCAGCACCGCGACAGGCGGAAAGGTCTGGCCGGCGTTGGCGATGGCGCGTGACAAAGGCAAGAAGTCGGCGCCGCTTGGCCGGGTAACGAAAATACCGCCGAGAACGGCAAGCACCGCGCTGCCGATAATCGAAACGAAGACCAGCTCCAGATGGCCGAGCGCCAGTGAAGCGAGGCTGTTCTGCATATAGACCGGCGGCGCATTGTTGTTGGTCAGCGGCACCAGCATGAAGGAGAGCCACTCCGTCCTGAAGATCAGGATGAGCAGGATCACCAGCGCCAGCGCGCGAAACAGATTGGCGAGGAGAAACTTCATGCCTTGCGGCCCAGTTCGATGAGCCGCTCCATCGAAATCGAACCGACAGCCGTCTTGTCGGCATTCTGCACGGCTGCCTCATCCACGCCCTGCCAGATCATTTCGGCAAGCGCATCGCGAAGGCTGAGCGACTGCGCCAGCGAATAGGGCAGGCCCGGCTTGGCTGGCTCCATACTGTCCTTCAGCGGTGTCAGCGACATCAGCTTCAGCGCCCGGTCGGATGTGCCGGTCAATTGCTGCACGAAGGGGTCTGCAGGCTCTGTCAGGATCTTCTCCGGCGTCGAGCACTGCAGGAGTTTGCCGCCGCTCATCACGGCGATCTGGTTGCCGAGATGGAAGGCCTCGTCCATGTCATGCGTGACGAGAACGACAGTCGTGCCGAACTGTTTCTGGATCGCCAGCAGATCGTCCTGCGCCTTGCCGCGAATGACGGGATCGAGCGCGCCGAAGGGCTCGTCCATCAGCAGCAGTTCCGGTTCGGCCGCGAGCGCCCGGGCAACGCCGACGCGCTGCTGCTGGCCACCAGACAGCTGATGCGGATATTTCTCCGCGAAGACTGCCGGATCGAGATTGAAGAGGCCGAGCAGCTCTGTGACACGCTTGTCGGTGCGCGCCGCGTCCCAGCCGAGCAGTTGCGGCACGGTCGCGATATTCTGCGCCACCGTCCGGTGCGGAAAGAGGCCGTGTCCCTGGATCGCATAGCCGATCTTGCGGCGAAGCTCGGTCGCCGGCACGTCCATGATATTCTGCCCATTGACCAGAATCTCGCCTTCGGTGATGGGCACCAGCCGGTTGATCATCCGCATCAGCGTTGATTTGCCTGAACCGGATGTGCCGACGATGACGGTAATCGATCCCTTCTCGACGCTCATGGAGACATTGTCGACGACGGTGGCCGAGCCGTAGCGCTTGGTGACGTTCCTGATCTCGATCTTGCTCATGCAGCTGGCCCCTGGATGCTTTCGATGACCGCATCGAGGATGACGGCCGAGGAGAAGGCAAAGAAAACGGTCGGCACGGCGCCGAGAAGAACGAGATCCATGGCCGTCTGGCCAAGCCCCTGGAAGATGAAGATGCCGAAGCCGCCACCGCCGATCAGGGCGGCAATCGTCACCATGCCGATTGCCTGCACCAGCACGATACGGATGCCGGTGAGGATGACGGGGAAGGCAAGCGGCAGGTCGATTCCGGTGAGGATCTGTCGGCGCGTCAGCCCCATGCCGGCCGCCGCATCGCGCACCGAGGGATCGACGCCTTCGAGGCCGACGACCGTATTGGCGACGATCGGCAGCAGCGAATAGAGCACGAGCGCGATCAGCGCCGGCGCCGTGCCGATCCCGCGAATGCCGATTTCGGCCGCGAGCGGCACATGCGTCGCGAGATAGCCGAGTGGCAGCATCAATATGCCGAATAGCGCAAGGCTTGGAATGGTCTGGATGAGGCTCAGCGTTTGCAGCACGATGGCGCGCAGCTTGGGCACCCAGAAACAGAGGATGCCGAGCGGCAGTCCAAGCACGATCGCCACCGCAAGCGATCCGAAGGCCAGAACCAGATGGGAATAGGCCTCCGTCCAGAACTGTGCCGAGCGCGTGGAGAATTCCCGGAGGATCGACAGGCTATCGAGCAGGCCGGAGGAGAGGCAGAGGCCGAGAAGCGCCGTATAGGCGGCAAGCACAGCGACACGCGTCCAGGGCGTCAGCCGGATCTTCACTAGCGCGTCGGAGATGATGAGGCCGATCACCCCGAAGAGCACCCAGAAACTGCCACCTGGCGTCATGCGCGCCACCGTACTGCCGGGCGGGGTGGCAGCCGTTGCGGTGAGACCAATGGCGGCGATCAGCGCCGCAAGGCAGAGCGTGCCGAGGGCGAGCCGGATGAAAGCATTGCGCAGGATGAGAGTTGCCAATGCTGTGGCAATCAGCAGCACCAGCAGGATGACGACGGAAGGTTGCGGAAGAAGTTGCGTCAAGAGCATCGGCTTGCCGGCGGCGATACGGTTTGCCTTCACATAGATGAAGGGCAGAAGCGCCGTTGCCAGAATGCCGCCTGCCACGAGTACTACGCCGAGCCGGTCCAGTTTGCGGACCGCTAAGGTTTCTTCCATCGATCCTACCCTGTGGGAGAATGCCCCGCCCTGAACGGGCGGGGCGCATCAGCCAATTATTTCAGGAAGCCTTTTTCCTTGAGATAGGCTTCGGCAACGGACTTCGCCGGCTCACCATCGACCTGGATCTTGGCGTTCAGCTTGCGCAATTCGTCAGCCGTCAGGCTCTGGAAGATCGGAGTGAGGATTTCCTGGATCTTCGGGTTTGCCTGCAGCACGGCCTCGCGGATGATCGGGGTCGGGGCATAGACCTGCTGCACGCCCTTGTCGTCTTCGAGAACCGTCAGCTCGGCGGCCTGGATTGCACCATCCGTACCGTAGACCATGGCGGTGTTGACGCCGTTGGTCTGGTCGGCCGCAGCCTTGATCGTCGCGGCCGTATCGCCGCCCGAAAGCACGACTTCCTGATCCGGCTTCAGCGTGAAGCCATAGGTGGTTTGGAAGGCGGGCAGCGCGCCGGCCGAATTCACGAATTCAGCCGAAGCTGCAAGCTTGGCGGCCCCGCCGCCCGAAACCCACTTGCCGAAATCGGACATGCTCTTGAGGTTGTTCGGGCCGGCAACATCGTTGCGCACGGCAAGCGCCCAGGTGTTGTTGGCCGGCGAAGGCGTCAGCCAGACGATCTTGTTGGCGTCGTAGTCGAGCTTCTTGGCTTCCTGGTAACCCTGCTCGAGGTTCTTCCAGGCTGCGTCATCGGCCTTGTTGAAGAAGAAGCCGGCATTGCCGGTATATTCCGGGTAGATGTCGATTTCGCCAGCGGTGATCGCCTTGCGCACGACGGGCGTTGCGCCGAGCGCGATGCGGTCCTGCGTCTTGATTCCGTTGGCCTCCAGCGCGAGCGCGATGACGTTGCCGAGCAGCGTGCCTTCGGTGTCGATCTTCGATGAAACGACGACGTCTGCGGCGTGGGCCGCGCCGGCCGCAAAGGCGGCAAGCGAAACGGCAAGTGCGAATTTCTTCAGCATGATTATCCCCTTGGTTGAACACCGTTAAACGTCGCGAAAGCCCCGGACGCGAAGCCTGCGCGCATAAAACCAGCCGGCATGGTCAGCCATCAGGCCATCATGCCGGAAATACGTGCGTCATGGAAATAGTGTGCATGCCCGAAAAATCGATGCCCGAAAATCGAAGCAGCCCCCTCCAGTATTCGCTCTCGCGGCGCGATTATGGCGGCGAATGCAGACCGTTGCGCGGAATTGCATTCCCTTTTCCAAGGCCGGCGCGATTTGTTTTTGTCCCCTTGCGTGTTTCCACCATGTTCCGGTGCTTTTGATCGGTTCTTTTCGCCGCCCGGATTTCTATGGGGGAACGATAGCCTGCACCTTCGCGAGCAGGGATATCTTTTTTCACGAACACGTCATATCCTCCGCCTTTTCAGTAGTTTCCGGAGAAAGCCTTGCATCTCGGCGCCCTCTTCATCGCAAGTCACGTTCTCTCTTCCGGCTCCATGCGCGAGACGGCGCGCCGCTTCAACGTCTCCGTCTCGACCGTGTCGGCAGCGATCGACAATCTGGAGACGGAGCTTGCCTTGAAGCTCGCCGAGCGTTCCTCGGGCGAACTGGTCATTCTGCTTGCCGGAGGCAGAGTTCTGGAGGGATTGGCGCCGATCCTTGCTGCAACAGGGCAGCTTGGAGACAGGCTCGGTCATCGTGAACCGGAAGCTTACGGACAATGGGCCGCCCGCATCCCAGTCAAGCTCGTCACCATGGAGCGTTATCTGGAGGTTGCCGATCAAGGCAGTATCAACAGGGCAGCACGCCGCCTTCGTCTTGGTCAGCCGCAGCTTTCCTTGCAGATCGCCAATCTTGAGAAATTCTTCGGAGACCGGCTCTTCGAACGTCAGGCACAAGGCTCTGCGCTGACGGAGGAGGGCCGCTTTGCTTATGCGGTCTTTTCGACCATCAGCCTTGCCTGGAACGAACTGAAATCCGCGGCCGACGAACGCTACCAGCGCACCGCCCGCTCGCTGCGCATCGGCGCCATCATCCCCACGGGCTCGGAAAGCTGGGTTGCACGTTGCCTGGGCAGCCTCGTCGCCGAGTGGAATACCGGCCGCAACAAGAATGCCTTATCGCTGGTCTCGATGACCGCGGACGATCTGCGCGAGGCGCTGAAATCCGGGCGCATCGATGTCGCGATCCTCGATTCCGTCTTCGGCCTGGAAAGCTTCCGTCATCGCGAATTGCTGCGCACCGACATGGTGGCGATCGCTCCGCTCGACAGCATGGGAGCAACTGCCACGGAGCTTGTCGCCAGTCATCCGATCTGCACGCCGAGCCCGCGCACCGGCATCGGCCATGCCGCCATGACATTCGGCTATGACCGTACCCTGCATCGCCGCCTACGCGACCGGGATATCACCGCGGCGGATTCGCTGCCTGTCATCGTCGATCTCGTCGCCAATCACGGCTACGTCTCCTTCCTCGGCCGCGTCAGCGCCATGCCGATCGCCGACCGAGTGCGCATCGTCGAACTCGCCGAGCCGATGCCCATGTCCTACCACGTGGCCTTCAATCATCGGAAAGCGGCCGCTGACGCTTGCGACCTGCTGATCGCGACTGCTGCAAAAATCGTCCCAAGACCTGTCGCGAAAGATGCCGCCTTCGCATAAATAAGCTGCGGCGGAAGAAGAGGGATTCGGACGATGACGGTTTTGCTGGAAGTATGCGTCGATAGCGCTCAAGGCCTTGCGGCGGCGATCGAGGGTGGTGCCGGCCGCATCGAACTCTGCTCGGCGCTGGAACTTGGCGGGCTGACGCCGCTGCCGAGCCTGATGCGAATTGCCGCCGAAGCACCGATCCCGGTCTATGCGATGATCCGCCCTCACGCCGGTCCCTTCATCTTCGATGCCACGGATGAAAAGGCGATGCTGGCCGATATCGATGCCGTCAGGGCCGCGGGCCTCGCCGGCGTCGTCATCGGCGCCAACCGGTCGGACGGCACGCTCGACATGCCGCTCATTCATCGCTTGAAGGCGCATGCCGCCGGCCTCGGCTCGACCCTGCATCGCGCTTTCGATCTCGTGCCGGACCCGGATGTGGCACTGGAGCAGGCGGTCGAACTCGGCTGCGAGCGCATCCTCACTTCAGGCTGTGTGCCGAAGGCGCTCGATGGACTGGAAACGCTGAAGCGCATCTCCGCCAAGTCAGCCGGTCGCATCTCGATCATGCCGGGCAGCGGCGTGCGCCCGACCAATGCCGTCGAAATCCTGCGGGCGACGGGTGCTCACGAAATCCACGGTTCCTGCAGCTCACCCGTTGCCAGTGCCGATCCGCGCGCCGTCTCCTTCGGCTTCGATGTGCCGACCTCGAACCGGACCGATGTCGCGGTCGTCAGGCAGATGCGCTCCGCGATCGATACGCTTTAACCAGCGACCTTGATGACGGCCTTGATGAGGCCGCTCTTCTCATGCGCCCAGCGGGCAAGGTCGCGCGGCGCGTCGGCAAGCGTCGTGCGATGCGTGATCAGCTTGTCGACCGGAACGAGGCCCTTGGCGATCGAATCCGCGACATGTTCGAAGTCGACGCGCGTTGCATTGCGGCTGCCGATGACCATCATCTCCCGCTTGTGAAACTCCGGGTCGGAGAAGCGGATATCGTCTTTCACGACACTGACGAGCACCAGCGCGCCGCCATGGGCGACAAAGCTGAAAGCCTTCTCTATCGACGGCCCGAAGCCTGTCGCGTCGAAGACGACATCAAAACCATCGCCGTCCGTCCTGGCTTTCACGGCATCTGTGGTCCCATCATTGGCGACGATGCCTGACGTGAAGCCGAAGCGCTCGGAGGCCATCTGCAGCCGTTCCGTGCTCGTATCGAGCAATGTCACATCATGACCGGCAATACGCGAGAAGATTGCCGCACCAAGGCCGATCGGGCCTGCGCCGATAACGAGGGAGCGGGAACCTTCCGCCGCCATGGAGCGGCGTACAGCATGCGCGCCGATTGCGAGGAATTCGACGGTCGCGGCAGCCTCCAGGCTGAGGCCCTTGGCGGCATAGAGATTGCCCGCAGGCACCACGATCTCCTCGCAGAAGGCGCCGTCGGTGTGAACTCCGAGAACCTTGATATTGGTGCAGCAGTTCGGCTTGCCCTGCCGGCAGGCGACACAGCTACCGCAGGAAAGGTAAGGATTGACGATCACAGGTGTGCCCGTCGCCATCGCCACGCCGTCGCCTGCTTCGAGCACGGTCGCCGAGATCTCGTGTCCCATTACGCGCGGATATTCGAGGAACGGGTGCTTGCCTTCGAAGATATGGTAATCCGTGCCGCAAATGCCGACATGGCTGACGGCGAGCCGTACCCAGCCGGGTGCTGGTTTTTCGGGGGAGGGGCGCTCGACGAGATCGAGGACGCCGGGTTCGCGGCAAAGGACGGCTTTCATGACGGTTCTCGCATTGCTGGAATGAAGAAAGCCGGCCCGAGGGCCGGCTTTGTTTTGTATTTCGCTCAGCCCGCCCGGCGCCGGCGAAGCTGATCGAAGTAGACGATGACGATGATCAGCAGGCCGGTGATGATGCGCTGCCAGAACGAGTTGACGTTCAGAAGGTTTGCGCCGTTGTTGATGGTCGCCAGAATGAACGCGCCGATCAGCGGACCATGCACGGAGCCGACGGCACCGAAGAGAGACGTGCCGCCGATGACGGAGGAAGCGATCGCCTGCAGTTCCCAGCCGTCGGCCTGTGTCGCGTTACCGATTGCGATACGCGAGGCGAGCAGCACGCCGACGAAGGCCGCAAACGAAGCCGAAAGGATATAGGCGAGGTAGATCATCCCCTTGACGTTGACGCCGGAAAGACGCGCCGCTTCTGCATTTGAACCGACGGCGAAGAGGTAGCGGCCCCAGCGGCTCAGATGCAGGAAGACGAAGGAGGGGATCGCGACCAGGATGACCATCCAGAACAGGCTTGGAACGCCAAGGAAATCGGCGCGGGCGAAATTGCTGAAGCCCTCGTCCGTGATGCTGATCGTCGAGCCGTTGGTGATCAAGAGCCCGATGCCGCGCAGCGACGTCAGCGTCGCAAGCGTGATGATGAAGGGCGGCAGGCCCATATGCACGATGCCGAAGCCATGGAAGGAGCCGATCGCGACACCGATAGCTAGCGTCAGCAAGATTGCCGCCCAGAGCGGCACACCCGCCTGTAAGAGCCAGGCGATGATGACGGTGCAGAAACCGACGATTGCGCCGACGGAAAGGTCGATGCCGGCGGTGATAATGACGAAGGTCTGGCCGAGCGCCAGGATCGCCGTCATCGCACCTTGGCGCAGCAGGTTGGAGATGTTGAGCGGCGTCCAGAAGCTCTCGGTGACGAAGCCGAGCACGACCCAGAGGAAGATCAGCAACCCGATCAGTGTCAGGCCGAACAGAATGTTCATCTTCCGGCGCGGCGGCGGCGCGACAATTTCGGTGGGGGTGACAGTCATGAATTTTCTCCCTCTTATTCTTTTGGCTCAGACGCCGATCGCTTCGCTGAGCACTTCTTCATGCGTCGCCGCGTGGAAATCATGGCTTGCAACGAGCTTGCCGCTGCGGAAGACGTGCAGCCGGTCGGCCAGTTCGTAGACCTCGGGCAGGTAGGAGGAGATCAGGATGATGCCTGCCCCCTCCTTCAGCAGCTTGGCGAAGAGCCGGTAGATTTCCGCCTTGGTACCGACGTCGACGCCGACAGTCGGCTCGTCGAAAATGAAAAGCCGGGCGCCGTGGCTCAGCCACTTGCCGATCACGATCTTCTGCTGATTGCCGCCCGACATGCTGGAGGCCGGAACACGCCGGCTCGGCGTCTTGATGCTGAGATCGCGGATCTGCTTGTCGGCATTCGTCGATTCGCGTGCGTGATTGATGACCGGGCCGTTGCTGAGGCGTCCGAATACCGGCAGGTTGATATTGAGGCCGATCGGCAGGTTGAGGCAAAGCCCCTGGTCGCGCCGGCTTTCGGGCGCCAGCGCAATACCGAGCTCCATCGCGGTGCGTTCGTTCTTGATGTCGACGCGCTTGCCCATCCAGTGGATTTCGCCCGCACTTGTCGGTTGGCGACCATAAAGCCCGAGCGCGAATTCGCTGCGCCCGGCGCCGATCAGGCCATACAGCCCGACGATCTGTCCTGCCTTGACGGAGAGCGTCACGTCCTCGAAGCCCGGGCCTGTAAGTCCCCTGACGTCGAGGATTGTCTCGCCGGTCGGAATGTCTTCCTTGTGGTAGATCTGCTCGATCGAGCGGTTGATCATCAGCGCGATCAGCTCGGCCTCGTTGGTCTCGCCGATCAGGCGCGTACCGACATGCGTGCCGTCGCGAAGCACCGAGACACGGTCGGCGAGCTCGAAGACCTCTTCCATGCGGTGGCTGATATAAACGATGGTGACGCCTTCACTCTGCAGGCGGCGGATCAGCTTGAAGAGCTGTGCGGATTCCTGGCGGGTGAGGTAGGCGGTCGGCTCATCGAAGATCAGGAACTGCGTGCCGCGCATGGCCGCGCGCGCGGTGGCGACGAGCTGCTGCTGACCGATCGTCAACGAGCTCAGAAGCGCACCGGCCGGCAGGCCGAAGCCGAGATCGTCGAGGACGGACTGCGCCATCTTCTCCATCTGCTTCCTGCGCATCAGCCCATAACGGTTGACCTCGTCGCCGAGGAAGAGATTGGCGGCCACGGTCAGGTGCCGGCAGAGCACGACTTCCTGATGAACGGCGTTGATGCCGCGGGCGATTGCCTCGTTCGGCGTCGACAGTCCCACCGGATGGCCGCACCACAGCACCTCGCCTGCCGTGCGGGTGATGACGCCGGTGAGCAACTTGATGAGGGTGGATTTGCCGGCGCCGTTTTCGCCGACGATGGCGTGGATTTCACCGGCAAGGAAGGTCAGCGTTGCCGGTTTCAGCGCCTGCACGTGACCATAATTCTTCTGCAGGCCTTTCAGTTCGAGGATAGGCGATCCGGCGGGAATTCGATTGGCTTCTTTCAGCGTGGCGCTATCATCGTGGCGATGACTGACCTCTTCCAGTCCGACCATGGACCTCTCCTCCTCTTGTCACGTCTGCTCCATCCCTGGTGAACCATACCACGGATGAGAAAGGCCGCGCCGGCTTTTGGAGCCGGCGCGGCCGCCTGTCGTTCTTACTTGATCTTCGGGTTCAGGAGCGCGTCGATCTTCGGCTCGGCCATGTTCGCCTTGGTGACGAGGTTTGCGCCGGTGTCGACGTTCTGCTCGACCTTCTCGCCCTTGGAGACGGCAAGAGCGGTCTTCACGCCGTCATAGCCCATGCGATAGGGGTCCTGAACGACGAGGCCGGCGATCGCACCATCCTTGAGGAAGCCGACCGTCTTGTCGTCGCTATCGAAGCCGATGACCTTGATCTTGTCGCCGAGCTTGTTTTCGGCGATCGCCTGGCCCACACCCTGCGCCATGATCAGGTTCGAGGCGAAGACGCCGACGAGCTTCGGGTTTGCCGTGATCAGGTCGGTCATCATGTTGAGACCGGTCGTTGCCTGGCCATCGCCGTACTTGTCGGCAATCACCTTCAGGCCGGGATGCTTGGTCTTGATCTGATCCAGGAAGCCTTCGCGGCGCTGTTCCAGCGAGCCGACGCCCGGAAGGTTCGTCAGGATGACGATTTCGCCCTCTTCCTTGCCGGTGGCGCCTTTGATGGCGGCGGCAAGACCGTCAGCGGCGATACGGCCGCCCTGGACGTTGTCGGTCGTCAGGAACGACTTGAATGCCTTGGAGTCGGCGCCGGAGTCGATGCCGATGATCGGAACCGACTTGGCGGCTTCATCGATCGGCTTGCCGAGTGCCTTGAACTCGGTCGGCGAGATGACGATGGCGGCCGGCTTGCCGGCAACGGCATTCTCGAGAATGCTGATCTGACCGTTGATGTCGGATTCAGCCTGGGCGCCGAGTTCCGGCACGTTGACGCCGAGATCCTTGCCGGCCTTGCGTGCGCCGGCCAGAACGATCTGCCAGTAGAAGGACGTCGTGTCCTTGACGATGATCGGGATCGTTACCTCGGCGGCAAAGGACGCGGCCGGCATTGCCGTTGCAATGACAGCGGCGCCTGCAAGTGCCGTAAAGGCGCGGCGAGACAGAATGGATTTCACGATATTCATAAGGGTTCTCCTCTCAGGGTGCGTTCTCCTCCAATCAAACCGGACCGCTGAACGCAGGCGGACGATTTTTATCGATAAAAAACATTTACGATGTGAAGCTAGCCGAGGCGAAAGCAAATTGCAAGTGTGCCGATTTCGCTTTTTTACCCGCTAAATTGTCTGCCAAGCAATTGTTTTCGTTTCCAATACATAAGAACCTAAAATACGGTCCTCAGTCGAATTGCACCTCGTGCGGGTGCACGACGCCCTTCTTCAAAATCAGGTTGCCGTAGAGCCGGAACTCGGTGGTCGCGACAATATAGGCCGCCTTCCGTGCCATCTCGTAGAAGGCGAAGCGTTCGACGGATGCGATGGAAAAATCGCCGGCGCGCCGGGTGACGATCTCCTGGAATTCGGCGCAAACCTCCGGCACCGCCTTGGGATCGCCGACCACCTCCATCCGCCATGCCGATTGCGGCACGAACGTATCGAGCGGCATATGGGTGAGGATCGCCTCGGCCATGGCAGTGGCGCTGACGCCATCAGCCCGGATGACGTCGGGCCCCATGCTGCTTGCAGGGAAATTGGCATCGGCAATGACGATGTCGTCGCCATGCCCCATGCTCTTCAGCGCATAGAGCAGATCGGGGCCAAGAAGCGGATGAATACCTTTAAGCATGGTGTCTCCTCAGACCCGCACGGCCTCTTCGCCGAGCGGCGCGGCGACAAGCGTATAGGGTTCGAATTCGGGATAGATGTCGGCAGGAAGCCGCGGCTCGAAATTTTCCATGTTGCGCGTCAGGCTCGACGGACGCGCGGTGCCGATCAGCACCGAGGAGACCACCGGGTCGTGCAGCGGAAACTGCAGGGCAGGGGCTGCCAGCGGTACGCCGTGGCGCTTGGCCACCTCTTCCATTGCGCCCACCTTGGCGAGCACTTCCTCGCTCGCCGGCATATAGTCGAAATGCGAGCCCGGCACCGGGCCGGTCGCGAGGATGCCGGAATTGAAGACGCCGCCGACGACGAACGAGGTTCCCTTCTGCCGGCAGAGCGGGATCAGTTCGGCAACGGCCGAACGGTCGAGCAGGGTGTAGCGGCCGGCCATCAGGATCGTGTCGATATCGGCGTTGCGCATCACGTCGAGGCAGACAGGCACCTCGTTGACGCCGAGGCCGAATGCCTTGATCGCGCCCGAGGATTTCAGCTGCTCCAGCGCCTTGACGCCGCTGTCGAGGAAATTCTTCAGATGCACGGCATTCCTGGCCGCACCATGCGTATAGGCGCCGATGTCATGAACGAAGAGGATATCGATGCGGTTCAGGCCGAGGCGCGCATAGCTGAATTCGACCGAGCGCATGATGCCGTCATAGGAATAATCGTAATCGGCGTCGAAGGAGAGCGGATCGACATAGCTGTAGTCGGGAACCGTGCCTGTCGGCACCGGGCGCAACAGACGACCGACCTTGGTGGACAGAACATAGTCGTTTTCCGGCTTGTCACGCAGGAAATCGCCGACGCGTCGTTCGGCAAGTCCGAGGCCATACCACGGCGCCACATCATAATAGCGGATGCCGTGATCCCATGCCGTTTCCAGCGTTTCCATTGCCTGCTCACGCGGGCAGGCGCGGTAAAGGCCGCCGAGGGCAGCGGCGCCGAAGCTGATTTCGGTCACCTCGAGCGCCGTCTTGCCAATTCTCCTCGTCTTCATCATTCCTCCTCGTGAAGACCTGAAATTCAATAAATATTATTCAGAGCGTGGCTCCGAGATGCCACGGGACGAATTCGTTGTCGCCGTAGCCGAAAATCTCACTTTTCGTCTTCTTGCCGGAGGCCGTATCGACGATCAGTTCAAAGATCTCGCGGCCCTTGCCGCTGATCGTCGCGTCACCCGTAACGATCGAGCCGCAGTCGATATCCATATCCTCTTCCATCGAGGTATAGAGCGCGGAATTGCTGGCGAGCTTCAGGGAGGGCGCGGGACGACAGCCGAAGCAGCTGCCGCGGCCGGTCGTGAACGCGATCATGTTCGCGCCGCCGGCAACCTGGCCGGTGGCTGAAACCGGGTCGTAGCCGGGCGTGTCCATGAAGACCAGGCCGGGGGCGGTGACGCGCTCGGCATAACCATAGACGGCGGTCAGCGGCGAACGGCCGCCCTTGGCGACGGCGCCGAGCGACTTTTCGAGAATGGTCGTCAGGCCGCCGCGCTTGTTGCCCGGAGACGGATTGTTGTCGAGCGAGGCGCCGTGCAGGGCGACATAGTCTTCCCACCAGGCAATCTTCTCATCGAGCTTTTTGGCGACATCGTCGCTGACGGCGCGGCTGCGCAGCAAATGCTCGGCCCCGTAGATCTCGGAGGTTTCCGAAAGGATCGCCGTACCGCCGGCAGCCGCCAGCAGGTCGGCTGCAACACCGAGCGCCGGATTGGCGGTGATGCCTGAAAAACCGTCCGAGCCACCGCACTGCAGCCCGATGATGATCTCGCCGATCGACATCGGCACGCGCTTCTCACGGCCGACATCGGCAGCGATTTCGCGTAGCACACCCATGGCGCGCTCGACCGCGCGGCGGGACCCGCCTGCGTCCTGAATGTTGAAATGCCGCTTGGAGGCGCCCGCGCCGCTCTGGCCGTAAAGCGTCAGTTGGTTGACCTCGCAGCCGAGGCCGATCATCAGCACGCCGCCGAAATTCACATGGCGCGTATAGCCGGCAAGTGTCCGGTGCAGCACGTTCATGCCGTCACCCGTCGAGCTCATGCCGCAGCCCTGGTCGTGAACGATCGGCACGAAGCCGTCGATGCCGTCATAATGCGGCAGGATGGTGCGGTTGGCCTCATCGGCAATCGCCCGGCAGACCGTGGTGGAACAGTTCACGCTGGCAATGATGCCGATATAATTGCGCGTCGCCGCCCGGCCGTCAGCGCGGCGGTAACCCATGAAGGTGCGCGCCCTGTCCTCGGCACTGGCTTCTTCAGGCGCCGAATTGGCGGTCGCCGCAAGGCGGTCGTTTTCGAAATGCAGATTGTGGCTGTGAACGTGGTCGCCGGCTTTCACATCAGCCGTGGTGCGGCCGATCGCCTGGCCGTATTTCACGACCGCTGTGCCGATCGGAATGTCCGATATGGCGACCTTGTGGCCGGGGTCGATCTTCTGGCGCGTCGTAACGCCGGCAACGGTCGCTCCTTCGGCAATCGGGGCCGTTGCGACCGCGACATTGTCTCCGGCCGACAGGATGATCCAAGGCTGTCTGTCCAATTTCATCTCCCTGACGAAACGTTCGCTTCTGCGCCCGTTACATCGACGAATGCGCATTGATTTTGTTTTTTATCTACAATAAACATTTTCAAGTCAACGGGAATATTGATCCTGTGGACGAGGGAGGCAAACAGCCGCATGCGACCGAAAATAAGATAAAGGTCGCCCGAAGAGGCTCCTGGTCCGGCTGTGCCCGTTCTTGGCGGCGGGCATCATCGCCGTGTCGCCAGAGCCGTCGGGTTTGAGCGGAAAGCGGGGTCTGATGGCACGGCAGAATACAGTCTTCAAGGAAGCCTATAACCGATATGCGGCAGCACTGCGCATGGACACGGCGCTGCCTTCGGAGCCGGAAATCGCCGCCCAGCTCGGCGTCAGCCGCAGTACGGCGCGCGCCATCCTGACCCGCCTTAGCGATGAGGGCATCATCCGCTGGAACAAGCGCCAGAAGATCGTGCTGCGCCAGCCTGTCGACCGCGACTTCTTCCCCTCGGAGGAAACGGATTCGCTGCACGACATCATCGAGCGCAGCTTCATGCAGCGCATCCTCTCCGATGAGGCTGCCCCGGGCATGCAGATCAACGAGCTGGAGCTTGCCCGCGAGATCGGCACGGGCACGACCAGCGTGCGCGAATTCCTGATCCGCTTCTCGCGCTTCGGGCTGATCGAAAAACGGCCGAACAGCCATTGGACGCTGAAGGGCTTTACCCGTGAATTTGCGCTGGAACTTGCCGATGTGCGCGAAATGTTCGAGCTGCATTCGGCCGCAGAGTTCGGCAAGCTTCCTGCCGACCATCAGGCCTGGGCTGCCCTTGCGACCATCAAGGAAGAGCACCTCTCCATGCTCTCGGACATCAACAACCGCTTCAAGGAATTCTCAGTCCTCGACGAGCGCTTCCATCTCTTGATCCATCGCGCCTCGAAGAACCGTTTCATCGCCGATTTCTATGACGCGATCGCCATCATCTTTCACTATCACTATCAGTGGAACAAGACCGCCGCCCGCGAACGCAACGAGCGCGCGATCCACGAACATCTCGATTATATCGCAGCACTCGAAGCACGGGATCAGGAGAGGATCCAGGCTGCCTGTCGCATCCACCTTCGCTCGGCCCGGCAGACGCTGCTGCAGTCCATTCCGCAGAGTGTTGCGGAAAGCGCCTGAGCGGAGACGTCGGTGCCCGAAGGGCGGATTAGGGGCCCACACTCAGTGATCCCAGCCGATCAGCATGATCTCTAGTGCGACGCAGCCTCGCTCGCAGCGCTGCCAGCGCCCCCGGTCTTCACGCCGCGGCCGATCGGAATGAGCCAGGTGGTCGCAAAGGTCAGCACCGCCACGACAACGACACCCCAGAAGCTCCAGTGCAGCGCCGCATCGAAGATGCCGCGCACTGCCGGATCACCTGCAAGTGCCGAAAGGCCGGTCGGCTCGTTCAGGGCATTGTGCAGGCTGTCTGCCGCATCCCCCGTTGCATAATGGTCGATGCCGGCATTGAGGATCGCGCCGAGTACGGTGGCGCCGAGCGTATTGCCGAGGCTGCGGGCAAAGATGATCGAGGCCGTCGCACTGCCGCGCATCGACCATTCGACGCTGTCCTGCACCAGCGCGATGCTGGTGAGGTTGATCAGCCCCATGCCGAAGCCCATGAAGAAGGAGCCGGCGCCGGCGACGGCCGGATGGCTTTCCGGTGTCAGGAACAGGAGGAAGAAGGCACCGAAGGGAAACATGAAGCTGCCGACCCGCAACGTATTGCGGATGCCGAATGCCTTGAAGAACCGGCTGGACAGCATCACCGACAGCGGCCAGCCGACGACGAGCATGGTGAGCGTAAAACCGGCGACGATCGGCGAGCGGCCAAGCACGCCCTGCACATACATCGGCAGGATCGTCGAAAGCCCGATCAGCGCCATGCCGGCAAGCAGCATGCAGGCATTGCTGGTGGCGACCAGCCGCCGGCTCCAGAGCGCGATCGAAATGATCGGTTCGGGCGTGCGCTTCTCCTGCAGCACGAATAGGATACCGGTCACGACGAAAACGGCGGCAAGCGAAATGAGCACCCAGGCCGGCGCATCCGTCTCCGTCAGGATCGTCAAAAACGCGATGATGGCGATCGAAAACAGGATGGCGCCGAGATAGTCGATCTTCGCATCCTTGTGCGCCACGTCCTCCTTGAGGAAGAGCAGGAAGGCGATGATCGAGAAGATGCCGATCGGCAGGTTGATCCAGAAGATCCAGGCCCAGGAGATCGTATCGACGATGATGCCGCCGGCGAGTGGCCCGACGACGGCCGAAGTCGCCCAGACTGTCGCCATCACGCCCTGCACCTTGCCGCGTTCCTCCAGCTTGAAGAGGTCGCCGATGATTGTCATCGTCACCGGCTGGATCGCGCCGGCACCCAGCCCCTGCACCAGGCGGAAGACGATCAGCGAGGCCATCGACCACGCAAGCCCGCAGAAGAGCGAGCCGACGAGGAAGACGATGATGCCGCCGATCAAGACCGGCTTGCGGCCGAAAATATCAGACAGCTTGCCGTAGATGACAGTGGTCGTCGACTGCGCCAGCAGGAAGGCTGAAAAGACCCAGCTGTAATAGGTAAAGCCGCCGAGCTGGCCGACGATCCGCGGCATGGCGGTCGCCACGATGGTGGCCTCGATCGCCACCATGAAGGTTGCGAGCATGATCGTGGCAACCACGAGCGTGCGGTTGGATTGCTGAGCGGTGGCGGACATGATGAACCTTTCGGAGCTTTCTCCGTGGCGAGAAAACTGCTCTCGGCTTGGCGGGGCAAGTGCAACGCGGAGTGTCGGCAGTCTTTTATGCTCCCGCTGATAGCAGGTAAAGCGCAAGTGATATGCTTTCTTTTGTGTCGACGCTTTAAACCGCTTCCGACCCCGGCAAAATTCAAATACAAGGCATTTTACAAAGCAGGTTTCGGTGGGTTTCCGCCGAAACACGAGGTCTGGCAGGCCAGGGCTCTCGGATGTCAGGATTGCATTTCCGCCAGGTTATTCCCAACTGAAAATCTGATGCAGGCCTGCGAACCGCTCCATCGGATGCGAGGGGTTCGGATCCGGGCAGGGAAATGGCGAGCTATGATGACGCATGTTTTGGCTGCGAGCGGCGGGGTTAGACAGGTAATTTGCATCAATTGGGGCACGAGATACGGGCCGACCTTCATCAACCGTCTCTTTGCGATGGTGAAACGCAACATCACGCCGCCCTTCACCTTTACCTGTTTCACCGACTGCCGGGACGACCTCCATTCCGGCATCCTGTGTGAGGATCTGCCGCCTCTGGATGTCGAAATGCCTGTTAATACGAGAGGCATCTGGCCGAAGGCAAGGCTTTGGGGATCGAAGCTTGGGAGCCTGAGCGGGCCGGTCCTCTATCTGGACCTCGACCTGGTGATCGTCGCCTCCCTCGATGCGTTTTTCGAGGTTGGAGCGCCTGAGGATGTCGTCATGGCCCGCAACCAGACGACGCCTTTCGAAAAGCTCGGCCAGAGCTCGCTTTTTCGCTTCCCGGTCGGCAAGCTCCTGCCGCTGCAGGAGGAGTTCAGGGCCAACCCGCAGAAAGTGGCCGATGAATATCAGTATGAACAGCGCTTCGTCACCCGCAATGCGCCGGGTGGCGTGAAGTTCTTCCCGCGGAGCTGGGTCTTGCATTTCCGGCAGGATTGCCACTGGGCCTTTCCGCTGAACTATTTCCTCACGCCGCGCCTGCCCTCCAGCGCCCGCGTCGTCCTCTTCCCGCGCGGCTTCCACCCGCAGAATGCCATCGACGGGAAATTCGGCCCGAAAGGCCGGGCCGAAACGAGGCTCGATCATATCAGGGGCGTCTTCGACGCCAGCAAGCGCGGCAACAAGAAACCGTTCCGCTACCTGCGCCACTATATTCTCCCGACGCCATGGGTGGCGGATCACTGGCATGAATAAGAACGCAAGTTCGGCAGCAGAACGGAACTATTTCTCGCCTTGACTGTTTTCGGCTGAGGAAAACTCCCGGGTGCTCCGATGCGTCCTCTTCTATGCGCAGCATTTCTTTCGCTCACCGGCCTTGCCGCCGGCGCAAACGCGTCCGAGGCGGATTTCCTCAATTCGCTCGAGGGTAACTGGAGTGGAAGCGGCATGGTCCTGACCAGGATCGGCGGCATGAAGGTCAACGTGTCCTGCAATCTGAAATCCGACGCCAGCGCCACGACAGTGGCCATGAACGGCAACTGCCGTGGTCTCGCCGTCGTCACAAGAAGCTTCTCGGCAAATGTAAAGGCTGTCGGTCAACGTTATACCGGCAACTATACGGGCCCATCGGGCCAGCCCTCCAGGCTTGTCGGCAGCAGGAAAGGCGATGCTCTCAACTTCAATGTCACCTGGGCGCGCGTCACCAACGGCGATCGGAGCGCAAACATGATGATCGAGAAGGTGGGCCAGAACGGGCTTCGCCTGCAGACCGTCGATCGCGACCTTGCCTCGGGCCGATCGGTGGTGACGAGCCGCATCGATCTGCAGCGGCAGTGAACATGTCCCGGATTTTGTGACGCGCCCCACCCATCGGAACCTACGACTGCTTCCTGATGGTAGCGTAGATGATGTTGCGGTTGGCACCGAACCAGACCGTCTTGTCAGTGTCTCCCGGCGCACTGCGATGGGAAATACGCCACATGTCGGCTTCGGAGCGCTGGAGAAGCTCCCAGTTCATGTAGGATTCCATGTAGCCGTCATCGGCCATCTCGTCGGAAAAGTTGGCAAACAGGAAGACGCCGCCGGGCTTCAGCATTTCCATGCAGATCTGCGTGAGCCGGATTGCCACTTTGTCCGTGAGATAATCGTATAATCCTGCCGCGTAGATCAGATCGAACGTGCCGATCCGGTGTTTTCGTGCAAGCAAGCCGCGCACGGATCCATTGATGGGCTCGACGGACGTTCCATGGAATTGGCTCGAGACGGAGCCGATGCTTTCCGGATCCTGATCAAGGGCTACCCAGCGTTTCAGGCGGCCTTCCGCAAGGGCTTTCGATGCCTCCGCTTCCCGCAGGTGACCGGCAGCGATGGCCAGCACCTCGGTATCCGGGCCTGTTCGCGCAGCGCTCTCGTCGACATAGCGGGTCAGGATGTCGCGACGTTCCCTGACGGCGACCGGGCCGGGGGCATTTATCGTGTAGTCGAAGATATCGAGGCCCAGACGGGTGGATCTGGCCACTTCTTCGGCCACCGCCGGATGCCCATAAATGAAGTCTATGAGACTGGCATCGCCGGAATAGCCGCGAGGTTTGTCAAAGGACCAGCGGGTGAACGGGCATTGCTGGAGGATCTTTGCCGAGGGATGGGCCTGAATGATCGGGATGAGCTTCTGCCACACGGCAGCGCCGAATTTATGACGGACCTCATGGAGCTGGCCGATCAACCACCTGACGGCATCAGGCAGGTTCCCGCCCGCGGAGAACCGTTGCATGGCAATGTTGATGACGATCGCAAACTCTGCCTCCGCAGTTCGCAGATGGTCTGCCCCGTTATCTCGGTTCGGTGAGGGAAGCGTATTGCTGAAGGACTGCGGCGTAATCAAGCTTTGGCCATCAAGAGAAAAGAGCGGCTGAGCCACGGAAACCTCACTGGTAAACAAGAATTTAAAACATTGCGTAAAATCCTCATCATTTACACGGAGGTCAAGCGTTAAGGTTGGACTGCGGGGCAAATGCACGTCTGACTTTAGAAAATATTAGTGAAACCGAGCGATAGCCCGCCCGCTTCGGGACCGTTTGGGCATTATCGGTTGATGTGGAGTCTACCTAGGGCTATCCAGCGTCACTCGGCAGTCTGCGAAGGGCAACTGCTGCAAGATGTTGGGTGGCAGGGGCATGATGCACGTGTTAGCCGAGACCGCAGCTGCTACCGTGCGGCCGACGCTGTCGCCAGAACAGTTGCGTTGCCTATACAAGCAGAATAGCGAGAGCAGCCGAAAGAACGCGACGCGCAAAGGCCTCTGGACAGCGGTCGCTGCCTACCTTGCATATTCCTTCACGGACTATCTTTTTATTGGCGATGTCGTCCAGTACACGGTCGCCGGCCGGCTCGTGGTCGGCATCGCTGCCCTATGCGTGCTGGAATTCCTGCTCTATCGCAAGGCAAAAGCCGATACGGTCGATATGGCTGCGGCGTTGTCGGTGCTCGCTGCCTATCTCGTCTGGCTTCTCACTGGCCAGATGACTGCGGTCAGGGATGCGTTCTCCTATTATATGGTGTTTGGCGCGATCTTCATGATGAGCGTCAATCTGTTCTTCAGTTTCCGGTTTCCGGTTGCTCTTGCCGCCTCCGCAACGAACGTGCTCATCTTCACTGGCGCCCTCTATCTGTTCGCGCCGATGTTGCTGCTGCACAAGCTCATTCTCGGCGCGTTCTGTTTTTCCTGTTTTGTTTTCACGTCCTACGTGAATCTTCAGCTCAATAGGGAACGCTACAAAGTCTTCCTGAATGCTCTTGAAGCCAGTTTGCAGCAAGCTGCCGCGGACGAAAGAGGCAAGGCTCTCTTGCATCTCTCGAACACGGACTCGCTGACCGGCCTCGAAAATCGGCGGGCCGTCGATCAACGTCTGCGTGATCATTGGCAACGATGGCAGGACGACAGCGCGCCATTTGCCGTCCTCCTGATCGATGTGGATTATTTCAAACGCTACAACGACTGCTACGGCCATCAGGAAGGTGACCGCTGTCTCATCGCTGTCTCCGAGCTTCTTCGAAGCGTGGCCGAGTCCTGGGGTTCGATCATCGGGCGATACGGCGGTGAGGAATTCATCGTCATCACACCGATGCCGAATCCAGAACGAATGGTCGAGCTTGCAGAAGCGATGTGTGCTGCCGTTAGGGCCTTGGCCTGGCCACACGAACACAGGCGGGACGGGACCACTGTCATCACGGTGAGTGTCGGCGTGTCCTATACGCGGGACGAGAGCAAGCAGGTCGAGAAGGTCATTCACGAAGCGGATCGCGCGCTTTACGCCGCCAAGGCTGCGGGCCGCAACACCCTGGTTGTCTTCGATCCCGAAGATCCCGAGAGCAGCGATGACAGCGAGGATATAGCTGCGACCCTGAAGATCGCGCTCGATCACGGCCTTGTCTCTCTCGTGTACCAGCCGATCCGCAACGTCCAGACGGGAAAGACGGACGCTGTCGAAGCCTTGATGCGTTTGAGCATGCTGGATGGAACGTCCGTACCGCCTGTCAAATTCATCCCGGTCGCCGAAAGAACGGGTTCAATCGTCGAACTCGGCCGGTGGGCAATCCGCACTGTTTGCCGGGACTTGCTGGCGGCCCACCTCGTGCAGGTCGCGAGCGTCAACGTTTCTCCGATCGAACTCAAGACGCCGGGTTTCGCCACCTATGTGGCGGCAACGCTGGCAGAATTCGGCGTGACGGGCGCCCGGCTTGCTTTCGAGATTACCGAGGGCGTGGAGTTGGAAATCGACCAGGACGTCGTTCGTTGCATCAGCGACCTGAGAAAGCTCGGCGCTCAGGTCTGGCTTGACGATTTCGGCACAGGCTTCGCAGGTCTCTCGTGGCTCCGTCTCATAGAGTTCGACACCGTCAAGATCGATCGATCGTTCCTCCATGACTGCAATACGGAAAGAGGCAAGAGGATGTTGCTCGACATCATCAGCCTGCTGCGTAATCGCGGCGTGCAGATCCTCATTGAAGGCGTCGAGACCATCGAACATCAGCGGCTGATGCAGCAGTACGGGATCAACCAGATTCAAGGCTATTTCATAGGAAGGCCCGCGCCGGCAGCCCAGCTCGAAGCTGATAACGTGCTGCAGTTCAGCATGATCAGGAACCTTGATTCAAAACGCCTGTTCCGGAATGGGCCATAGGTTCGCCTGCTTCAGGACCTGCACGGACGACGGCTGCCGTGCCGGGCCGGCCCACATTGCCTTCCGTGCGGCAAGCCGCCGATAGAGTGAACGTCGCCCTGCGTCGGCTGTATCGCGTCGAACTGCATCGCATTTGTTATGAACAGCCGTCGTCGCGCATTCTGCCTCTGGTCGGTCTCAGCGGAACGACCATGACTGGCAGCGCAATCACCTGCACACTTTCGAGCACGAGTCTGGGATGGCAAATTTCCCGGTCCGATACGGGCGTCGGGATGGGCGCGTCTCACCGCCTCCAACGGCTGCGCCGCCGGTAGGATTATCGCCGTCAGGGGTTTTCGCGAAACTCGAAATGTCAGCCTGTGCCGCGATACCAGAGTGCAACTCATGCGGCGAGTAGCAAATCTCCAGATGATCTCGGTGGGGGCGGCCCACCGCTTACGGCCAGCGGGCATCCAAACAGCCAGATCAACGACCTGCTGCAGTTGGCCTTCGTCGCAAGCCCGAACTCAAAGCCGTGACCAGAAAGCACGGCATATCCTACACCAACGTATGGTTATGGAACACACACTAACGGGATAATTTTCACCCATCGCATCACTGCCTTCCCCAGTCGGGTCGGCCGGCTGGCTGAACCTAACTTTGCTGGAATCGCTAAATCCCGGTGCAGCCCAAACCGCCAGTTGGCGCTTCAGGGGCAGGAGCCCCCATGACCATGAATGTCACCAATCATCCTGCGAACACAAACCTGAAAACTTCAGATGAGAGCGATCAAGCGGAGACAGGGACACCTGTTCCGCCGACGCGAAAGCCGAAATGGCGAATGCTGGTGCTGGGTACGATAGGGATAGTGGCGCTTGGTGCAGCGGCCTATGGCGGCTGGAAATACTGGACGGTGTGGCAATTCGAACAATCGACGGACGATGCATATGTGCAGGCCGACGTGGTCGCGATAGCGCCACAGGTGGCGGGCTATATCCAGACGCTTCTTGTCAATGACAATCAGCCGGTCAAAGCCGGTGACGTTCTCGCGACAATTGATCCGCGCGACTTTCAGGCGGCGGTCGATCAGGCCAAGGCGGATGTCGCCGAGGCCGAAGCGGCCATCGTCAGTATTGCCGCCCAACTCAGCGAACAAAAGGCCCTGATCGATGAAGCGCAAGCGACGATCAATACCGATCAGGCATCGGAAGTGTTCGCTGAACAGAACAACCAGCGCTTCATGACCCTGTCAAAAACGGGTTCGGCAACAGTGGAAGAGGCCCAACAGGCATCGTCGCAGGCCGATTCGGCGAAGGCCGTCGTAGTCAAGGACAAGGCTGCACTGGTCGCCGCGCAGAAGCAGATCGCTACGCTCGATGCTCAAGAGTCCGAAGCAAAAGCGACTCTTGGTCACAATCGTGCCGCGCTGGCTCAGGCCGAACTCAATCTCGGATACACGGTGCTGCGAGCACCCGTCGACGGAGTCGTCGGCGCGCGGGCAGTGCGGGTTGGCCTCTACGCCCAGCCTGGTCAACTGTTGCTGGCCGTAGTGCCGCTCCAGGCGGCCTATGTCGTTGCCAATTACAAGGAGACTCAGCTCGCCAACGTCAAGCCAGGCCAGCCGGTCAGGATCGACGTGGATACATTTTCAGGTATCACCGTGCGCGGCATCGTCAACAGCCTAGCGCCGGCAAGCGGTCAGGAGTTCGCCTTGCTGCCGCCCGACAACGCGACCGGCAACTTTACCAAGATCGTCCAGCGTGTTCCGGTCAAGATCACCATCGACAAGTCGGATCCACTTGCCGGTCGCCTGCTTCCGGGGATGTCGGTAACGACCACAATCAAGGTTGGACCGGCCGTCGATGGCAACCCTCGTGGGAACACAAGCAAGTAATCCTTCGGAGGTTACGGCGATGGCGGGCATGGAAACATCTGGCGTTGAGCGCGAGGCGGGCGCCAGCGTGCGCACTTGGATCGCGGTTGGCGGCTGTATGGTGGGGGCGCTGATTGCCGTCCTCGACATTCAGATCACCAATTCCTCGCTTCCACAGATCGAAGGCGGAATCGGTACCGGTTCCGACAACGGCACCTGGATCTCGACCGCCTATCTGATCGGCGAAATCATCATGATCCCGCTGACGGACTATCTGAGCCGTGTCTTCACCTTCCGCCGCGCCTTGCTCGGCAATCTCGGCCTGTTCCTGTTGTTTTCCATCTGCTGCGCCTTTGCCTCGAACCTATCGGAAATGATCATGTTCCGTGGATTGCAGGGCCTCACGGGCGGGGTGATGATTCCGATGGCCTTCACTCGCGTGTTGACGACGATCCCGCTGCGCCAGCAGCCGACGGGGTTGGCGGCTTTCGCGCTGACTGCGACCTTCGGACCAGCAATCGGGCCGACCATCGGCGGCTACCTGACCGAAAACTACGGATGGCAGTATATCTTCTTCATCAATCTTGCCCCCGGGGCGTTGATGTTTGGCTTGCTCTATCCGACGCTGGAACGATCCAAGATGAACCTCGCATTGCTGCGCGACGGCGACTGGCTCGGCATCGCATTCATGGCGGTTGGCTTGGCATCGCTGCAAACAGTGCTCGATGAAGGCAACAAGGACGACTGGTTCGGGTCACCCTACATAGTGCACTTGGCCATCCTGGCAGCCATTGCACTGACGATTTTCATCATTATCGAGTTGGTCGTCGAGAAACCTGCTGTCCAACTACGTCTGCTCGCGCACCGAAATTTTGGATTGGGTACGCTCGCCAATATCATCGTTGGCTTTGCTCTCTATGGCTCGGTGTACGTGCTGCCTGCGTACCTGAACGGAGTTCAAGGCTACAATGCCGAGCAAACCGGCTTGGTACTGGCCTGGGCCGGCCTGCCCCAGCTTCTGATTATCCCCTTCGTGCCTTTGCTGCAAAAGCACTTCGATCGGCGTGCCATCGTCTCTGTCGGTCTGGCTATCTTCGCGGCAAGCTGCTTTCTGAACACGCATCTGAGCTTTGACGATGGTGGTCCCCAGTTCATGATTACCAACATTGTGCGTGCAATTGGTCAGGCCGTGGTGATCGCACCGTTGATCGGTATCGCAACTGTTGGAATCCCCAGAGAGCAATCAGGAGCGGCATCCGGGCTGTTCAACATGATGCGAAGCCTCGGTGGCGCAGTAGGAACGGCCACACTGGCAACGATCATCACCAAACGTGAACAATTCCATTCCAACATCATCGGCCAGTCGGTCACGCCCTATGGAAGCAACGTCGGGCAGTTTCTGACGAACATGCAGCAGTATTTTATGGCGCATGGCGCCGGCGATGCCGGTCATGCGCATCACGAGGCCGAAATCTTGCTCGGCACGCTCGTCCAGCAACAATCCTTCGTCATGGCGTTTTCCGACACATTCTATGTACTCGGAGTGCTCCTGTCGCTCGCAGTCGTCGTGGTCCTTTTGACACGAGGGCCTTCGCCGACTTAGGCTGTTTCGGCGGGGTGCCAAGGCGCTATATGGCCTGAATTGGTTGTACAACGCGGCGTTGGAACACCTTTGGCAATGTAAACGAACGTTTGACCATCGGCGTCCGGATCGGGGCCAACCAGAAAGTACACTCCCGCCTTTGTGATTTCGGGCCATGATAGAAGACCGGCGAGCTTGGAGCGCGGTACACCTAGGCGCTACATGCGTGGCGACCTGAGCGCGTCGGCAGGTAATATCCGAAGATGTCGAGAATTTATACTTGCAATCAAGAGGCTAGTGGTGCCGCTTACGGGCATTGAACACCCATTTAGCCTTGTTTATCCCCGTCTTCATTCGTCAGCACGTCTAGCAGACTCATAGATTCGGCTGTAAATCTCGGCTCGCTTATGTATTAATCTGTCTAACTGCGTCGAAATAGAGAAGGTGGATTGAAAGGGGGATAGATGGCGAGGGCCTTGAACAAGCTTTCTGCGATGGCCGTCAAAAATTCTGCCCCCGGTAAACACTCCGATGGCGGCGGCCTATGGCTACACAAGCGTGACGACGGTGCGGGACAGTGGGTCTTCCGGTATACCATTCACAGCCGGCGCAGAGAAATGGGGCTCGGCTCCATTCAGGATGTTTCATTGAAGGACGCGCGCGCGGCTGCCGAAAAGTGGCGTGGGATTGCAGCCAAGGGGCTCGACCCGATCAATGAGCGAGAGCGCGAGCGTCGTGAAGCCGAAAAGCGCCTTCACCTTCTCGAAGATGTTGCCAAGGATGCCTTTGAAAGTCGAAAAGCCGAACTGAAAGGCGACGGCAAGGCCGGCCGTTGGTTTAGTCCGCTTGAAACGCATATCTTGCCCAGGCTTGGAAAGAAGCCGGTAGGGGAAGTTGATCAGATTGACATCCGCGACACGCTTAAGCCCATCTGGCATACGAAAGCCGAGACTGCCCGCAAGGCGCTAAACCGCTTGGCGATCTGCATGAGACATGCCGCGGCTCTCGGCCATGAAGTGGATTTGCAGGCAACCGAAAAGGCTCGCGCCCTTCTTGGTCAGCAGCGGCATCAGGCAGAGAATATTCCGGCATTGCCATGGTCCGAAGTTCCGGCCTTCTATGCCTCCCTCTCAGACGGGACGATTACACACCTCGCGCTGCGCCTGCTTATCCTGACGGGTGTACGATCGGCGCCGCTGCGCTTCCTGCGTCCTGATGAGCAGATCCAGGGCGATGTTTGGACCATTCCTGGCGAGAAGCAGAAGGGGCGGAAAGACAAAACGCCTGATTTTCGCGTGCCGCTTGTCCCGGAAGCGCTCTCAATAATCGAGCAGGCCAAGCCGTTCGCCCGTGATGGCTATCTTTTCCCGAGCGTGAAGAAAGGCGTCATTTCAGACGCCACCATGGCACGCTTGATGGAGCGGCGGGAAATGGCCGCGAGACCGCATGGTTTCCGGTCCAGTCTTAGAGACTGGATTGCCGAGACAACAGATGCCCCGTTCGACGTGGCCGAAATGACGCTCGGTCATAAGGTCGGCGGGAAGGTGGAGCGCGCTTACAAGAGAACGGATTTTCTTGAACAGCGCCGCAAGCTCCTAGAGCGATGGGCAAACCATGTGACCGGCAAGAGCGGCAAGCTCCTTAAGCTGGTGGAGAACGGATAACACTAAACCGTGGGGATAGGCCGGCCAGCCGACAAGCCAGGACGCACCGCCTGGTTTCCCCGCGGGACAACGGTGCTTTCGCAAGGTGCTGCGATGGTTATGTCTGATTTCAAGTTCTGGGCCGATGAATCTGAATGGTTCGACGATGCATATGGCTATGTGTTTTTGGGGCGAGCTTTGAAGGCGGCGGGGAAAGCCCTTTATCCCGAAGAATGGACCGGCAGAGAGCCGATTACACGAGAGCCCATTCGTGATTTGTGGCTGGATCATCCCGGCGGGAAACTGTTGCAACCCCGTAGCCATGTCAGCGCATCTAGTGCGGCAGAAGTCCGGCGTCTTCTATCAATCCATGCTCCCGAAAAAATTGAGGAACAGCAACCGAGCGCATCCGGTCGTCAGCCGCTTAGGACCGTGCGCGATTTTACAAGAGGAAATGTGACCACATACATGGAACCCCGATTGGAGTTGACGGACAAGTCATGGAAGGATGGCGTTGAGGTCGCGGCTCGCGAAAACGAGCGTCGGAAGGCGGCGCTAGACCGATACGCCGCCGCGCAGAAATTCCTTAAGGAGGGGATGCGAGATGGGAGGCTCTCGTTTGTGCTGCTGCCGCTTCGTGGCGGACATCAGTTCTCTCCACCAATGCCCGCCTACTGGTGGAACGTGAAAGAGGTGTCCAACCGATTTTACAATTGCCAGATGGACCCAGAGAGACCGGATTCCCCGAATGTCGGAGGGAACCGATGGATTTTCGTTGATGGTGAGGAGCTTGATGTATTGCTAAAGGCGGCAACGCCATTGACCAAACCGAAAGATAGCCAGGAAGCTGGCGCGATATTTGAGAAAGCCCGCACGAAATACGACGAGCTGCGGGCGGCCGGTCCGCTGTCTCGCATGTTGTTTGAGAAGGAATGCCGAAAGCTGAGCATCCCGAGCACTGTCAGCCGCTCGGTCTACAGCGAGAAATTTGGCGAGCAGAAGCCGAGCAATTAGCGCGCAGAGGTCGCGCAAACCCGCGCAATCATGCGCAACCGATTGTTTAGACTGCGCATTTTTTCGATCCTAGTCTTCCCTCGTGGTTTTAAGTCCAACGAGGTAACGACATGGAAATCAATGATAGCCGCGCTGCAACTGTTGACCGTCTTTTGACGGACAAGGAGGTTGGCGCCATGCTCGGCGGTATCAGCCGCGCGAAGGTATGGGGCGACGTTAAAAAGGGCCTTATTCCGAAACCCATCAAGCTGGGCGGCATTACCCGCTTCCCCCTGTCCGACATCCTTGGCGTGATCGAAACCGCCAAGCAGAAGCGCGCCGCTTGAGGTGACCCATGAAAATGGAAAACCCGGCGCGGGCTAACGCGAACCGGGTTCCGAATATCAAATCTCTTGGCCGAGCTGATATTCCGAACCCTATAGAAATTCACCCCGAAGTTCAATCTGATTTGCTGGCGGTTCGCTCCGTCATGCGTCGCTTCCGCGTGACCTATTGGCACGCAAAAACGATCTGCCGGCTCTCTGGTCTTGGAGGGCAGCGCCCATGACAAAACGCATCATCACCACCGCCCGCATTCTCCCCGATGGCCAACCGTTCCAGGTGGTCGGCCGGTTCGGATGGGCGCTTAAATGCCTAGTCAACGCTGGTGGGCAAGGTTGCACGCCGATCGATCATCCCGGCCCGCGCTGGTCAGCCTACGTTCACCGTCTCCGAAAGGATTTCGGTCTCGTCATTGAGACGATCCACGAAAACCACGGCGGCCCGTTTCCTGGAAATCATGCTCGGTATCGGTTGGTTACTGAGACCGAGATTATCGAAGACGCTGCGGATGAAGCGGCGAAGGCGGCCGCATGAGCGAGCTGCGCGAAAGCCCTAACGTCACCGCCGCCGCACAATGGCTGGCTGAACAGAAGGAGCCACCGTTCCCGGTGGTTCCAATCATACGACGTGAGTTCGGCCTATCGGCACTAGAAGCCTGTGACGCCTGCAGGCTCGCACAGACATTCCGCACCAATCGAAAGGCATTCGGATGACCGGTGACCTTTTCAAACCAACTGTGGAGCCGAAAGACATCGACTTCTTCGACTGGACAGGCGCTGACCTGGATTCGGTTGTAATCGAAGAGCAAAGGTCGATCGCGGTCTATCGCAATAAGTTCGGCAGCATCGTCATACGTGCTGAAGATCCAGACGAAGACAAATGCGTTGTCCTGTCATCTGACGAGGCCGTTCGCACCCTTATCCAGGCTCTGAAAGACGAGACGGGAGGGCGCCGATGAAGGCAACAGCTCGAAAGAAGAAACCGGAAAAGGACACCAGCTTCGCGACGTGGAAATTCCAGATCGAGAACACCGTAAATGGGGATCCATTGACGGACGGTGCCTGCCTGCAGGTTCTGCGCGCCTATCTGGATTTCATGAGCGGCCCCGAAAGCCGGCCTTATCTTTCGATCCTTCACCTGAAGGTTTCGACGAGCCTTCATGAGGGGGCGATTATCCGCGCCAGGAGGACGCTTGTTAAGCTCGGGTACATGGTGGCCGAGGGAAACACCAGCAACGGAGCGGTGCGCTATCAGATCGTCAATGCACGACTGAATATCGTCCTCGACCACCAGACGATTACACGGGAAACCCTGCTTCGCCTGGAAGCCGAGAAGAAGGGAAGAGAGCGCGCGAAGCGGACTGGGTCTGCGAAAACAGCAGGCCATCTGTCCTCTGCTATAATCGCAGGCCTAAACGGCTTTCAGGTCTGCGGAAATCGCAGGGACAGGTCTGCGGATATCGCAGGCAATTACGTATATGATACCGTAGAGTCTTCTAGTATGGAGAGGGAAGACATCTCTTCTGTAGAGAAACCTTCTTCCTTCAACACACTAAAAACAGCATCAGGCCTTTCGTCAAATCCATACTTCGCCCACCGCAGCGACGATGGATCGAGCACCCCGCTTCCTGTTCCCCAATGCGATGAAGATGCGGAAAATACGGTCCGATCAATCTGTGATGGCCGGCATGTCTCAAAGGCTTCGCAAGCGCGCTTGCTGACACTGCTCAAGAGCGGGGTGTTGTCTCCCCGCATTGCATCCAACATCGTCAATCCGAAGGAACGCGCAGCATGACGCCATTACCCATTCTTATGCGACCGGATGACATCGTGCTGATGAAGCGGGCTGTAGACCTTACTGGTAAGGACGAGCGCACCCTGCGAAACTGGAACAAGCAGTATCGCGTCGGGAGACAATCCACCAAGAGCGCGCCAATAGAATTCTCCGCACCAGCGCTTCTTATGCTGCTGCATGGCGACCGAGATGCGTTGGAACTTCTCCGCGCTGGCAATAGAACTCATCCAAGTGTTTCGCGCTATTTTGACCACCTTGGAATAGCGAAATAATTGGCGACTAGATGCACTCATAGCGATAGAACCTTTTGGTGCCGCGTGTTATAGTCCGTTTGTATTGAGTTGCAATACTCGGCTTGTTATTGAGCGCGGCAGGTTCGCACCTGATATTTCTATGCTCGATCCAAGACTTTTTCTTAAGTGCAGCTAGAATTTGGCGATATGGTCGGGGGGGGGGCGAGCCGATGCGGATTCTGGTAACAGGAATGGTCTCCAGCCTCTTTATGTGCGCGGTGTGCAACGCTAACGCTGCCACGCTTACTATTGAAAGCTGGCGCAGTGACGACGTAGATATTTGGCGGGAAAAGCTCATCCCCGCGTTCGAAGCGAAGAACCCTGACATCAAGATTGACTTTGCTCCGACGAGACCAGCGGAATACACCACGACACTAAATTCGAAACTTGACGCCGGTTCCGCAGGCGACATCATTACCTGCCGTCCGTTCGACGCTTCGCTCGAACTCTTCAACAAGAAGCAACTCGTCGATCTCACCAGCCTTTCCGGCATGGAAAACTTCTCGCCGGTCGCCAAGGCTGCATGGTCGACGGACGACGGCAAGTCGACCTTCTGCGTGCCGATGGCTTCGGTCATCCATGGCTTCATCTACAACAAGGATGCCTTCGACAGGCTCGGCATCGCTGTTCCGAAGACGGAAGAGGAATTCATCTCGGCACTCGTCAGGATCAAGGCGGATGACACGTATATCCCGATGGCCATGGGAACAAAAGACCAATGGGAAGCCGCAACGATGGGCTACCAGAACATTGGCCCGAATTACTGGAAGGGTGAAGACGGCCGCGAAGCCCTGATATCAGGCAAGCAGAAGCTCACCGACGCCGACTGGGTTAAGCCTTTAGAGGAGCTGGCAAAGTGGACCGCCTTTCTCGGTAATGGCTTCGAATATCAGACATACTCGGATAGCCAGAACCTATTCACGCTCGGCCGCGCCGCCATCTATCCGGCCGGCTCGTGGGAAATCTCGCTGTTCAACTCGCAAGCTCAGTTCAAGATGGGCGCGTTCCCGCCGCCGGTTCCGAAGGCTGGCGACACCTGCTATATCTCCGACCACCCGGATATCGGCGTCGGCCTGAATGCCAAGAGCACGCATCAGGAAGAAGCCAAGAAGTTCCTCACCTGGGTTGCTTCGCCTGAGTTTGCCGACATCTACGCAAACTCCCTGCCGGGCTTCTTCAGCCTGAACTCCAACCCGGTCAAGATGAGCGATCCGCTCGCTCAGGAATTCGTTTCCTGGCGCGAAATGTGTAAGCCGACGATCCGTTCGACTTACCAGATTTTGTCGCGCGGCACTCCGAGCCTCGAAACTGAAACATGGGCCGCCGCCGCTAACGTCATCAATGGCAAACAAACACCAGAGGAGGCAGCAGCTAAGTTGCAGGCCGCACTCGGCGGCTGGTTTAAACCGGTAATAGTCCAACAGCCGTCAACCGCCAGAAGCTCTGCGTGCTTAACAAGTTTTGGAGAGGCAAGTGTTCCGTCTGCCTTTGCCTTTGGTCCGAATGTGATGAAGTCATACGCTGACAACGCATCCATTCCCGGAATCATTAGGCGAATCGTACTTACCACCGGGTTGGCGCCGCGCTTCGCAGCCTATCCCGCTAAGATTGGAACGGCGTGTGCTAGCAGAGACGCCGATTTGCAGCCCGTTATCTACTATGACGAGGATTGGCTTAAGGACTATTCGAAAGGAGACTACTGGATCCAATTGGGCGTTCTCGCTCACGAAATTGGCCACTTGGTCAACGGTCATGGCACCGGCGACGGACTCAATCAGTATCAACGTGAAATCGAGGCGGATGTTTTTTTGGGTCGTGTGGTCGCGTTGATTAGCGGCACCATCCAGGAGGCGGAATTAGGCGTCTCACTACAGCCCGAGGAAGGCACTGCCACGCATCCACCACGCTTTGTGCGCCGAGCTTCAGTTGATCAAGGTTATCGGGGAACAAATCAACAGTAAAGGAGCTAAGGAATGTCCAGTCTTGGATGCAGGACAGTGATAATCGCCGTGTTCGCGTTGATACTACCATCAATCGTCATCGCAAAAGACGATGAGGTCGAGCCCGGTACGGCTCCGGGAGCTACACCAAGCGAGATTCAAGTCACGATGCAAAAGCTGAGCGGAAACTTAAAAGTTCCTTCTGCTATTGCCTTTTCGCCTGCGGAGGTAAAGCAGTGGGTGAGTTTGGCAAAAGCTGCACATAGCAATCTGCGGCCGGACCCGGGTCAAGCGGATGGTGTCTACGATATTGTGATTCAGGCAGGGCATTATGCGCGCAAGAAAGGCCGAACGGGCGGACAAGGACAATATGTTATTGAGCAGGACATGTCGGCCTGGGTTGGGCAAATGCTGTTTGACGACCTCAGTGCCCGTGGTTTCAATGCCCTTCTCATTGATGCTGACAACTATGCTAAAGGTATGAAGCCCAAAATCTTTCTGGCTCTGCATACGGACTCTTCCGAACTACCATGTAAACTCGGCCCAAGTGTCGGTTATGATTCAGTCACAGACGCGGACGGCATGCATGGCATTGCGCTGGCGCTGGCTCTGACTATGGGCGTCGATCCATCCAGATTCATGAAAGACAGCTACACGAAAGGCTTGAAATCCTACTACGCATTTAGGGATATGGATGTCTCTAAATTCGAGGGGGTCCTGGAAATGGCCGAGCTTACTTGCCCGAAGGACGAGGAGAAACTCCTCTCACGGGCTGAGGTGCTTGCGGACAACCTGGCGATTGCTGTTTCCTTCGCGCTCAAGGAGCCGTTCCAGTAGGAGCAAAAATAAGCTCGGCTAGAGAAACATATCTGGCGTTTACGTTTTGAGACCGGCCGGTTTAACCGGATCCAGCAAATGTTTCCGGATGCTTCAAATCGACCAACCTGCTGAAGGGTGAGATTCTCTGTGTAACATGTACACAGGAGAAGCAGCATGTGTATCCCTTCACGTATGCGACCAGGAAACGATCCTATCGTGAATCTTTCGCTCAACGGCGGCCGAGTCACGGAGACATTCCGGGCCGCGCTTTTTGACGCCACAGCGCGCGAAGGGCTTAGTGTGAACGAGTTCTGCCTGCAGGCAACAGCCGAGAAACTGGCCGCTTCCGGCCGACATTTTTCCGGACTCTTCCGTCCTGGCGATTTTGACACTGCGCGGAGTGTCTGAGATGCCGACACTCAACATCCAGGGCAAGCGCGTGAAGGTAGACGATTCCTTCCTGCAGCTGTCGCCCGAAGAGCAGAACCGCACAGTTGACGAGATTGCATCCCATATCGGCGTAGCTCCGCAACCGAACAACGCTCCCAGCGCCGCTGCCGGCTTCCAAAACCCCATACAGGTTGAACTGCCGGACGGGTCTATTGCCGAGTTCCCGGAAGGCACTCCGAACGATGTTATGGAAGGGGCGATCCGCCGTCATCTCAGCATCGGGAAACAGGGCAGGACGCCATCTCCTCAGGTCGTCCGGATGCCGGACAATGCACTGGTAAGCTTCCCCGCCGATATGCCGCGGGAGCAGATCCGGGACCTCATCGCCTCGAAATTTCCTGAGGTGGTTCCTGAAGGCAAGGCGTCGCAGGACCTTCGCTCGGAATTGTCCGCGCTCACACAGAACCCGGCAAAAGCCGATTACGACAACCTTCCCGGCTGGAAGAAGGCAATCGTCGCTGCGGGAGACACAGCAGACCTGGCCGTAAACGGCATTACCATGGGTTTCGGCAACAAGGGCGCCGCGCTTCTCAGATCCAGTGTCACAGGGCAGGACTATGACGAAACACTTGAGGAGATGCGGGCGAAGACTGCTGCCGCCGGCGCGCGCGCTGGAAACGCGGGTACTGCGGCAGAGTTGGGGGGCGCACTACTGACTCCCCTGGCTCTGGCCGGGCGTGGGGTAACGCTCGCCGGCCGCTTTGGCACGGGCGCGATGACCGGAGCCAAGGGCGTTGCTGCGCGCGCAGGTCTGGGTGCGGCAGAGGGCGCAGGCTACGGTGCAGTATCTGCCGCTGGCAATGACGGCGATATCGGCACAGGCGCTCTTGTCGGGGGCGCGTTTGGGGGAGCCATCCCGATCGTCGCCGGCGTGGGAAGGGCGGCCATCAAGCCCGTCGCTGACGCCATCGGCGCGAGGATCAATCCTGAAGCCTACGCGTCCCGCAAGATTGGCGAGCGACTGTCGGCGACAATGACACCCGAACAGGCCGCAACGAAGCTCCGGAACAATCCTGGCACCAACCTTGCTGACGTTGGCGGCGAGTCCGTCCAGGGGCTGTTGCGCACGGCGACTAACATTCCCGGCCCAGCCCGCAACACTGTCAGCTCACGCCTTACCATGCGCCAATTCGGCCAGGGCGACCGCCTCAAAAGCGCCATTGCCCAGACCTTCGCAGATCCGGACGGTTATCTCGCAGCCAAGGACAGCATCGCAGACGCCGCGAAACAGATTGCCGCGCCGCTCTACCGCAAGGCCTACGCCAATCCGGTTCACTTCTCGGAAACGCTCGAAGGCATCCTGAACACGCCTGCAGGGAAGGCCGCTCTTAGCCGCGCTGAGCAGCTTGCGGCAAACGAGCAGGTGCCGTTCAAGCAGCTTTTCGTCAACGTCGCCGACAATGGCAGCACCACTGTTCGCCGCGTTCCTGACACCCGCGGGTGGGATTACATCAAGCGCGCGATGGACGACATTATCGACGGGCAGACAGACCCGATAACGAAGAAGGTCACGAACGAAGGCCGCATCATCACCGGGCTCAAGAACAAGATGCTCGGTGAGATCGATCGGCTCAACCCCGATTATAAGGCCGCGCGCCAGGCATACGCAGGGCAGGCGCAGCTTGACGAGGCTCTGGAAGCTGGACGCGACGTGTTCAAGGCCTCTCCGGAAGGATTCAAGCGCACAGTAGCGGGCATGACCGAGGCACAGAAGGCATCAGCTCGCATTGGCGCCGCTGAGACCCTCCGGGCGCAGATTGACGCTGCGGGCGCCACACAGAACGCCGTCCTGCGGATCTTCTCGAAGCCTCAACAAGTTCGAAATCTACAGGCGCTCTTCGAGACGCCGGAGAAGTTCGCCGAGTTTCGGAAGACTATCTTCGCAGAGGCCCGGAAGCGCTCGACCTATCAGGCCGTCAAAGGCAACTCCACGACCGTCAGGCAGGCAGCCGACATGGCGGACGCTGGAGGCCTTCAGGATGGCCTGGAGCTTGCTAAAGGCGTCGCTACGGGACGGCCGATAAACGCAACGCTGCAGTGGGTGGGTTCGCGGCTGAAAATGCTGGGAGGCTTCACCCCCGAGGTGGCGAACAGCGTCGCAAAGCAGCTCATGGCCAGCGAGCCTGGCGCCGCCCGTGGCGTGCTGTCAAACATTCAGCGCATCGAACAAATGCAGGCGAGCGCAGAGCAGAAGCGACAGGCTGTTCAGGCCTTCCTATCCCGCGCGCTGGCTATCGGCGGCGGCATGGCAACTGCGGAGAGTGCGCGATGATTTACTCGTTCTCGCCCTTCGACGATGGCCAGATCAACCACGCCAACAAGACGACGAAGCCGCAGAGCATTGCGAAGTCGATCGTTGCTTCCGGAACTATCCGGCCGCGAGCCCACAGGCCGCCAATCGCAACGGCGAGGGCTGACATGGTGACTTCCGCGGTCAGGCGACTTGGTTTCATCGCCACACCATACATGACGCGCGCAGATTTTAAAGACTCCACTGTGATTGGGGGAAAGCTCAATGGCTAAAAGTACCTTCCTCTCGTGGGACACCACGGCAGCCAACAACACTGATGTCGACGGCGTCTTCATTGGCGAAGGGTGCCCGCCCTCGAACGTGAACAATATGGGCAGGTCGATAATGGCGATTCTTCGCCGCGACCTCGACAACGGCATGGTCTACTCTGCCAAGGCCGGCGCATATACGGCAGTATTAGCCGACAACAACGCTGTCCTGCGCTTCACGGCTGCCGCAACTCTCTCCCTGACTGCAGCTGCATCGCTGGGCGCCGATTGGCACGTAACCGTCGTTGCAGGGAATGGAGATGTCACGATTGACCCGAACGCCTCGGAGACGATCGACGGGGCTGCAACTCTCGTGGTTCCGGATGGCGGCTCGGCGACCCTGTTTTGTGGCGGCTCGGCATTTTACACCGATGGCCTCGCGCAAATTCGCGCTCTCGTCACCCTAATGAGCGATGGCTGGGGGGCTTTCCCCATCGGCGTTCCCGTCCCTGTGATGACCCACAAGGGCGTTTCGTCTCCTCCCACGAACAAAAGCTATCGATACGTCAAGCTCACCGCCGCGGACTCTTACAATACCGGCGTCGTCACAAGCGAAAGCGTGTCTGGAACTGCCCCATTGCTGATCGCCACCGGGGTCGTTTCCCTGGCCGGAAGCCCGCTTGATGGGCAGACGATCAACCTTTGGAACTCGGAAGGCCGGATTCCTCGCGCGGGCTCTAGCGCCGGCACCCTTCAGAATGATGCTTACCAGGACCACGCCCATGGAGTCCTTGGCTCTGATGGTTCGGGCGGCGGCGTGGCAATCATCAACAACGGCGGCGGCGGATTCGCACCGAACAACAAGACGGGCCCCGCCACGACGGCAGCAACAGGCGGCACGCCCCGCACCGCCAACGAAACGCGGATGAAGAATGAAGCGGTTACCTACTATATGAGGATCAAGTAAAATGCCCTACGCGGTTGGCTTGGATTGTGTTGGCACTGACAATCCCATTTTGGTTGAGGGCGTTCCGGTAGAGGGCGATTACCTCGAAATCTCGTGGGACGATTATACGGCCGCCATCAACTGCCTGGTGAACGGTCGTCACGTCTGTGTGGTCGATGGCGTGCTCGTTCTCGACTATGAAATTTCGCCAGGGGATAGCCCGTGACGCTGCGCTATCTCTCATATTGGCCGGCAAACCTAATCCTCGTCCTGCTGTCATGGCTTCTTTCGCCTCTACTGGCCGCGCTCTCGCTGCTTATCGGGCCGAAGCTCCCCGGCTTCCTGCAATGGTTCTCGACGACCGATGCTGATCTCGACGGCGGCGCTGTTCAGAACGTAGCGGGCTACAAGGCAGGACTGAAGGGCTGGCGGCTCTGGTGGCAGCGCACATGCTGGATCTGCCGGAACCCGGCCCACGGCTGGCAGGCTGAAGTTCTCGGGATGTCTACCGCCGGGCTGGTGACGATCCAGCAGGCATATGAGGGCAAGAACCACTGGTTTCTGTTCCGGAACGCCAAGGGCCAGCAATTCTTCTGCATCAAACGCGACGTGCCTCTCTTCACCGGCCGCTACATCAAGCTCTATCTCGGCTGGTATGACGTGGCTCGTGACGGCCGAAATCACCAGTATGAATTCCAGATCGGCCTGAAGCGGGCCAAGTCTTAAAGGCGAATACCATGGCCAAGCCACAGAAGACGGCGGAAAGCGACCGCAGCAACGTGATGCCTCTCAGGGCAGGTAATGAACTTCCTGCTTCCGATCGAGCTCCAATCGGCGAATGCGATGACGCCACCCTCCGTCAGATCGGAAAGAAGGGCGCCGTCAGCTACAGGGAAGGAACGACAACAATCGAGCATCCGACATGGATGAATGCGATCGGCACTGAATACGTCAACCTTTCTGAGTTCATCGCCGAGCAGATGATTTTGCTCTCAGCCCCAGGGAACAGCGTCAGTTCGAAGGAACTGTCGTTCCTGACCGAGGCGGTCCAGGGCATTGCCCCGAAGGACCACGTTGAAATGATGCTGGCGACCCAGATGGCGGCCGTTCACATGCTTTCCATGACGATGGCCCGGAATACTCGCAAAGCCGCATCGATGGAGCAGGTAAACCTGTACGCCAAGCAGGCAAACCAGTTCATGCGCACGTTTGCCGTCCAGGCCGAGGCGCTGAAGCGCTATCGGACAGGCGGTAAACAGGTAGTGAAGGTCAAGCACGTCCACGTCCACGAGGGCGGCCAGGCTATTGTTGGCAATGTCTCGAAAGGGGGCGGGGGTGAGTGAAAAGGCCGATGCAATAGCTTGCACCCATTCGCGCGCCGATCGACTGAACGCAGCGCCCCGCTGTCACGCCAAATCGAAGCGCTCGGGCTTCCAGTGCCAGGCGCCGGCCGTCCGCGGTAAGAAAGTCTGCCGGATGCATGGCGCACGCGCCGGCGCCCCCAAGGGCGAGAGGAACGGCAATTACCGCCATGGAGCTTACACCAACGAGGCGCGGGAAGTCCGCGCGCAGAACCGGTTGCTAATGGGCATGTCACGCGAGTTTCTACTCTCCTTTCGGAGGCAATGACTCCGATTGATAACGGCGAATAACGGCTTCCGTCGCCTGATAATACAGGCACAAAACAGGGCGCGGGTTACGCGCATTTACGGGGAAATTACGTGGGACCGAACCCGGTTCTTAGCGGGGAATAGCGGGCGCCTGCGGGCAAACGGTTTTGTCAGTTTTGTCGGTTTTGTCAGTGACAGGCGACCATACCACAAGTCACACTAGACCCGCCGTTCGGAATCCCGCCCAAATGAAGAACCCTAGTGACATGAGAGCCGCAGCCAAGGCCGACCACAATGCTACGTCGGCAAATGTCTCTCGAAAGTCTGTATAACCAGTGCGCGAGTTTTCGATGTCGTCGATTATCGCTGAGTTGATATTCGCGGAAATGAACAAGTTTAGCCACGCTGAAGAACCTGCCAGAAGAACCGCTCCAATGCCGCCGACGACGAGGGGTAGGCTCGATTTCAATGGTTCGGTTGCTGTACTGCTCAGCGTAGCGCCCAGCAGGACTGTATGAGCGGCCAACATGGACACCAAAACCCATTTCCCATAGTCGAACTGCTTTTCAAGCGTCCATAAGTACAAATCGTATTGCCGATCAAACCGGGTCTTTGGATCGACCGCCTGCGCTGGCTTTAGCGGCCTGGCAATTGTTCGTTTCATTTCCCAATCCTCACTCCTGATGAGCCGCGCTCGACGTCCTTGACGAGAGTGCCTTCAAAAGAAAAACCGCGCCGATCAGGAAGAGGGCGCCAAAAAAGAACGGTAGGCTGGCATCCGGCATTGATCCTCTGAACGCGGCAAAGATGCAGGTCGCGCCGAGTGCAGTTAGGATGGAGAAGACAATCCATCCAAAAAGCCTGAAAATCACCTTGCGCGAGTTGCTGCCGTTCGTCTGGGACCGCACGTCCCCCTTTTTCCCGAAGAGGCTGGTGGAAACAAGCGCAGGGAAAGCAAGGACGCCAGCAAAACCATAAATCAAAAAGCTATCAACGAATGACGTCTCTGGGTGGTTGTATGTCCAGGACCACGCCGCGGGCCAAACGAAGATTGCTAAGCCCAAGGCGTACGACCAGAATAGTGGCATGCTCCTAAACACAAATCGGATGATCCATGCCATCGCGGCTCCGAACAATGCCATTCCAAAGACTGCGCCAATCAACTGCCCCATTTCTATCCTCCTCCGTACAATCATAGCCGAAGAATCGGTTGTATTTAAGCTAGCGAAATAAAAGCTATGCGATAGCCCAATCGCGCCGGAGGTTATCCGCCTGCTGATGAATTTCGAACGCTTGATAATGCCGCGCATTGAATATCCACCAATTCGGTGAGATGTTTTGCAGGTCTAAGTTGCCTGTGCCGGAGATAGCGTTGCGGAAAGTCATTTCGATTGTATTGGGCCTCACCTTACTCATCGGCGGCTTTTGGGGCTTTGGCTACATGGCGCTCCACAGCGGACCGGTGAAAATTCTGTTTTGGACAATCCCGATTGGCAGCTTTGCGCTTGGTGCCGCGATACTCTGGGAAGATGTTTCGTCGTTATTGAAGAATAACCGCGGGGGGTCATAGCATGGCTGAGATACCCGTTGTCACCTCTCCGCCTCCTGGTGAGGCTCTCCGCTTCGCGCCGGCGCATTACGGTCGCCGCAATCAGTAGGGGACGCGAGCGGATCAATGTATGAAGCACTATGGATAGTTTCTATCGCTGCATTCCCGTTGATACTCTTCGGCCTACGGGTCCGCGAGATCTACCTTTCGAAGAAGTGGCGGCCTGCGACAGCGAAAATCACAGCTTGTTATAAAGCCACGATTGTTGATGTTGATAGCTTGTTCGTCGATGTAGAGTTTGTTCTCGACGGCGCGCTTTATCGCAAGACCGAGATTAACACGCGTCAGATGCGCCGTGATGGCTTCGAGCCTGGGGCTCTTGTTGCGGTATTCGTCAATCCGGATGACGCCGGTCAGGTCGTCCTAAGCAAGCCCGACACTAACTTCCTGGACGTCTGGGCGAGGTCGCTTGTCACTCGATTTTTGTCGACCTCATCTGGAAGGGTCTGACCCCTACCGCCCCATCATCTAAGGGCGTGTAAGCAACCAGTCTTCAGCGTCCCGGTCGGCGCATTGCTCGGGGCTCAATTCTTCTCCCAGTTCGCTCCAATACATTGGAGCGACCTTCTCGCAGTAGATATCGGGGTCCATTCCAAAGGGTCTGCGCCCCGCAAGGCAATGAAGCCTGACCCGCTCAACGAACCGCTTGCAGAATTCCTCTCTCGTCATGGCAACAGCTTAAGACAGGCCAGAAACCTTGGAAATTGGGAAAACTACGGATGTCCGCCACCCCCTTACACAGTGACAGCGCTCACGGACTTGTCAATCACGCAAGTCACATCCACGCCTGCTCCAAATCTGGAAACGATAATTCCAGTCATCTCATTCCAGGAACTTTGCTTGGCCGCTGGGGTTCATGCGCGGGCCGCGCAGCCGGGGATCAAAGCCCTGACCCCACTAAAGTCGGTTGCGCGGTCCACCTGCACGGCATGACGCCCGTGTGCGGATGACAAAACTGACTTTACTGACGAAACTAGGGTTTTGTCAGTTTTGTCGGTTTTGTCAGGCAGGTGTTTCTTTCACCGAGAGATATAGACGCAATTCTTCGACCTCCCATCGTGCGACACCGATCAACGCCTCGAACTCGGCGTCGTCGTCTATCTCGTCGAAGATATGCGCGAGCGCGGCCCTGAGTGTCCGAAGTTGATTTTCAGTCAGTTCAACAAGCGCCATTGCACCCCCCTTGTCATTCCGGCTTTGCGAGACGGACTCCTGCTCCCCCGCCGTTCTGTGCGATGAACGTTACGCCCGCTGTTTCGAGAGCCGTCTTGATCGCTTCCACCGTACTGACGCGTGTCGCTGTAAGCGCTCCGTTCATCTGCTCCAAACGTTTGATCGACGGCAATGACACGCCAGACCTCTCAGCTAGGTCTTTCTGTTCCATTCTGAGCAAGGCGCGGGCCGCCCGGATCTGTTCTGCAGTAAGCATTTAACCCTCAGGAATAAAAATGTAGCCGTGAGGGATTGACGCCGCAACCATCACGAATTATCCTCTAGGTATAAATTGAAAGCCCTGAGGAAGCAAACGGTTTGCGTGTCCTCACATTGGGGACGGGATGATGAAGCCCTTCAGCGCCTATCCGGAAGATCGAGCCAAGCTCCTAGATCTGGCGGCAGCCGTACTCCAGGATGAGAGCGCCTCGAAAGAGGCGTGCGTTCTCGCCGATCTCGTTAGGGCCATCCTGGAAGATGAGCAGTGGGGCTTGGACCGCGGCGTCTGGAAAGCTGGCGACTTCAGCAACTGAGACAAATACTGGAGATTGAGCGATGCAGGACAGTGTCATTCTGGCCGCCGCCGAAGGCATGCCGAAATTAGACCGCGCCGCCATCATGTCCCATGCGTGGAAGCTCTATCGCCGAGACTGGGCGAACGCCCGCCCCGCCAAGCTCAAGCCCGTCGCAAGGCCTTCTCACGCTGCCTTAAATCCGCATGGATGACCGCGAAATGGAAGGCCGCAGAAGCCCTCAAGACCCTCCCGCAGCGCGCCGCCGACCGCGCGCTGGAAATGACCACTGAATTGATGCGCATCGATGGTCGCCCCTGGCGCATGCGCAGCCATCGCGCGACCGCTTATCGTGCGGCCGTCGTTTCCGAAATCGCTAAACTTTCTAGGAGCTGATCATGCAAAGGAGAAACGTTTTGAAAGCCGCTGCTGCACTTGCCGCCATTCCCGCCGCCACCGCGCCTACATATAGCCTCGCGCTTCCCTCGTCGGATGCGCCGAGCCTCGCGTTGCTGGCAGTGATCCAGCGATATGAAATTGCATACGACGCGTGGCTCGACTCGGACGCCAAAGAAGAGGAGGACTGTATGGGACCATTGTTCCAGGCCTTCAAAGCCTGTGAAAACGAGTTCTTTGACTTTCCATGCAGGACGCCGGCTGATGCGGCGGCAAAGGTGCGATATGTCTTCCTCCGGGAGACCCAACAAGCGAAGGGTGTATTCGAAGGCCTTTTGAATTGTGCCTGGAACCTCGTGCCGTTCCTCAACTCCCTTCTTGGTAACCATCCGCTTCCTCGGCAGGAAGTGGCGGTGGAGCCTATCGCACCAGATCCTGAGCCGGAGCCGCTGTACCGATCATGGAGCGACATCCCTGACCAATACCGGACAGATGAGCTGAGAGCGGCGGAGTCCAAGTTGGAGGAAGCCTGCGGAGCCGTCTCTGTGGCCAGTAAGGAGGCGCAACGTTTGGCGCAGCCTATCCTGGCAGCTTTGAACGGAGGAGTTTTGGCATGATGTCGAATAGCACTACAGACGTACGCGACTCGGCGACCGCCAGGACATTCCGTCAGCCTGTTCGCTCGAAGGTGGAGCCCAGACTGTCTTCGCTTATAGCGCTTCACGCAATAGCGATCGAGGCGGACAAGCAAGCCTGGAACTCTGTGTCTGACACCTGCGAAGTTCTTGAGGCTAACCCGGCCTATATCCAGCCGAAGGTTCATACGAGCTCGCTCCTTCAATGGGGTTCTGACGGCCAGGAATCTGTTCCGCAATATTCCAGCACCGAGGAGGAGATAAAGAGGGACATCGGTCGGCACATGGACACCGCGCTCAGTCTCCACGCTCACCCGAGCCTCAAAGCACAGTATGACGCGGTGAAGGCTTCGTATGAGCAGAGGATTGGTCGCGCGCTTGAAGACCTTCGCCAGCAGATAGCGGACTACAAGCGGCTCGAAGATGAAGCAGGGTACACTTCCGCCCTGGAACATGCTCGATCGACAAAAGCTGCGGTCATTGAAGCCGAAAAACGAATTATCGAGTTCGTCCCTTCCGACTGGAAGGAGGCGGCAGAGAAAGCTCGTTGGGCTGCGGCGACCTACAAAGACGACCACGCTTATCTGTTCGATCAGGACAGCGAAGGCGACGTGCTGGTGCGAATACTCTCGACGATAGGAGAAATCCGATAATCAAGGTTTCCGGATGATCCGTATCCATAGCCTGAGCCCCCTCTCCGCGACAACCGAAAGCAGAGCGACTTTCCCGAGCCGCTCTGCTTGCCGGGGGCAGCATTGAAATTGATTGTCGTCCGATTGCCTGCTTTGATGCCTCTGCATTTTCAGCGGAGACATTCATGCCAGTGTCAGTTCGTTACTTCCTGTTTCCGGAGGAGTCAGATCCTCTGCGCTTGTCCCAGCGCCTCGTAGATGGGCTGATCCAAGGTAAGGATGCGATGCCACAGTACGCGGACACTAAGCAGCGCGTAATGGGCGTCGTTATCCAGAACGAGGACGGGAAGCCGACAAACATCGATCGAACTTACGGAACGATCTGGACCTTCGACGAAGACGGTGCGATCCGAGAGGGCCTGCAAGAAGCGGTGGCCGAAGCGATGAACTTAAGTGAGGCCTCTTCGACATCAGAAAAGGTTGTCTCCATTCGGCCGCAATTGAAGAGGAAGCGTTTCGACGAAAAATATCGATGGGAGCCATCATCCGCCGATATCGAGCGCGTCATCCGCGACATTTGGCCGAAGAAGAAGACGGATAGGCTCAAAGACGCGAAAGGCGTCTCGAAACGAAGACCCGCTTTGACCTTCGACGCCAAGCATGCGCTTGGGAAAGTCTCTGGCGGCTTCTGGGAGATCAAGCACGAGATCGAGAAGCTGAAGGAGCCGGGGCTGCGGGGGTTCGCTTTCGAGGCAAGGAAGCGCTCGAGCGAGGATCTGGAGTACCGTCACCTCTACAATGCCTTGGCAGAAATGGCCGTCGATCGCCTGGAGCTTCTGAAGAGAGAGAAGACAGGCAAAGGCGTCTGGTACGCAGTCCTTGAGGTGATGATGACCCGGCCTGAGGGATACTCAGAAGTCGTCCAGGTTTTCCGGGAAAAATGTGACGGACGGGATGCTGCGGTTGCCGCTACACGGAAGATGCTGGTGCAGCACGCCAACATGTTCAATGACCACACCAGTCTGCAGGCCTGCGTGATGACTGACCTTGAATGGGACGTGCTGGCGTATCCAGATTAAGTTCGCCCCCGGTTCCGATAATTTAGGTTTTCGACACTCCGAAAGACGCGGTGGAACTTTTGCCAGCCGCTGTTGCGTTCCAGCAAAACGCAACGCTACAGCCTAACTCAGTTAACGCGACGACTTGAATTTGGCTTTCGGAAAGTTTGGGGGTTCAATGCGAAAAGAAGGCTATATCGACCCGACGCAAGTCGAACGCGCGTATGTATCAAAGTTCGCCGAGGAGATTTGGAGCGCGCTAAGTGCCAGAGACCTTGGAGGTAAACCATCGGTTACGCTTCAAAGAATGGTTCGTGCGCGTATAAGGCTGAATGAGATCGAAGGCTACCTATGTCAGCCAAATTTGACAGTGCTGTTGTGTCGAGATGTGTTAGATCTTGGGAATAGGATCCGCGACTATCAATACATCGAGCGCTACAGATTCGTCTTCGAGGGCGTCTCGCGGGAAATGACCGTCGCGTTCATTCGCCACACGTTCCACACCCGCCACAATGAAGTTTACTTGATCAAAGAGAAGGCAGTGAAGACGCTGGCCTATGCGGCAGAACTGGCAAATCACCTCGGACTCGAAGCTCGATCGCAGACACGTGGCTTTACGGACCGATTTGATGAGGCGATGGAGTATCGGCTAAGAGAGCGTCACCGAACAGCGCACTCACATGAAGCTCCTAGTTTAACCGGGCGCGCCTTGGAGATAGGGACCATGGCCACTGGGTCCGAAAACTCGGAGGAGAAGATTCAAGAGATGCTCAGAATCTTTAAGCCGCTGATAACGACGCTGAAGGAGCTATCGCCAGACCTCTTTGCCGGAGGTGACGAGAAATTTACGGAGAACTATCTACGAGAGGCCGATCAAGAGGCCGCCACTATGTGGTCACTGCTAGAAAGCCACATTCGCGCATCCCTTTCGTTGCGAGGGTAGCGGGCAACAAGCACATCGGAGCTGAAGTCGCGTAGTGCGTCGAAGCTCACGAACTCGTGAAAAGGCGCCTACCGAACGACGCAAGGTGGGCTGAAAGGTGGATGGAAAGCATAGCGGAAGCAAAATATTACAGTAAATACAGGTGCTTAGCCGAGAAAAATGGTGCCGCTTACGTGACTCGAACACGTGACCCCATCATTACGAATGATGTGCTCTACCGACTGAGCTAAAGCGGCAATCCGGCGGGCGAAGCTTGTCGCCCGCGATTTGCATGGGGCTGATACAGGCATTGTCTGAAGATTTCAAGCACCCTCTTATGCCCCCGGGCAAAAAAGCTGAAGCCTGTGGAAAGGCCCCCATTCAATGGAAAGGCCCGCACTTCACAGCGCCAGCCGAGTGCGGGCGGCCCGATATTCCGCTTCCAGCCGGTCGACCAGCTTGGCGACCGGCTCCACGGCCTTGATCGCGCCGATGCCCTGGCCGCTGCCCCAGATGTCCTTCCAGGCCTTTGCGCCGCCGGTCGCCTGTTCGAAATCCATCTTCGAGGGATCGGCATCAGGCAGGTTATCGGGGTCGAGGCCTGCGGCGCGGATGGAGGGTTTCAGGTAGTTGCCGTGTACGCCGGTGAAATAGTTCGAGTAGACGATATCGGCGGCGGCGCCCTCGACGATAGCCTGTTTATAGCCATCGGAGGCGCGCGCCTCCTCGGTCGCGATGAAGGGAGTACCGATATAGGCCATGTCGGCGCCCATGGCCTCTGCGGCCAGAATGGCGCCGCCGGTTGCAATCGAGCCGGCAAGCAGAAGCGGGCCGTCGAACCATGCGCGGATTTCCTGCACCAGCGCGAAGGGCGAAAGCGTGCCCGCATGTCCGCCGGCACCTGCCGCAACGGCGATCAGCCCGTCCGCGCCCTTGCGGATCGCGGAATTGGCATGGCGGTTGTTGATGATGTCGTGCAGCACGATGCCGCCATAGGAATGCACCGCGGCATTCACTTCCGGCACGGCACCGAGCGAGGAAATGACGATTGGCACTTTGTATTTCACGCAGAGCATCAAATCATGCTCCAGCCGCTTGTTCGACATATGGACGATCTGGTTGACCGCGAAGGGGGCCGCCGGCCGCTCCGGATGCCTGGCATTATAATCGGCAAGATCTTCGGTGATCATGGCCAGCCACTCGTCGAGCTGGCTTTCCGGCCGCGCGTTCAAGGCCGGAAAGGCGCCGATCACGCCGGCCTTGCATTGCGCCAACGTCAGCGCCGGATGGGAAATGATGAAAAGCGGAGAGCCGATGACCGGCAGTCGCAGATTATCTCTGAGTATCGCGGGCAGGGCCATGCTTTCACCGATTTTGACGTTTACGAAAACGTCAATTGATTATCAGAGCCGGTGCCTGAGGAAAAGGGCAAGAGAGGGAACGCGTGCTCTTTTCCGTAATCCCGTCTAGTTTCAGAATATCTAATGGAGATTTGGAGCACAGCGCGGCGTCGCTTATCCCCCGCCGATGCGCTCCGGTAAGGTTGCAAGGCTTGCGGTTTGCCGCACTTGCCGCTACCGAATTTTGACAGGCATGTGATCTTTGAGCTCGATGCCGGCAGGAAACGTGAAGGGCCTGATGTGAGCGGACTAGAAACGGCTATCAGAACTGCGCTCGACAATTCCGACCGCGACAGTGCGGAAGTTCGTGCACGCATCTATCAGTCCGCGCGTCAGGCGCTGGAAGCCGGCCTGCGCAAGCAGGATATCACCGATGCCGATGTGGTCGCCCATCATCGCCACCGTCTCGAAACGACGATCCACACCATCGAGAGCGAAGAGCGCGCCCGCCTTCACCCGCGGCAGGGGCCTCCGGAGGTTCCGGTTCCCCCTGTCGTAGAAATGCCCGAGCCCGTCCATCACGCGGCAGAGCCCGCTTATCCTGCGCAGGAAGATCACGATCCGGTCGTCGCCGGTGAAACGCGCGGCCACCATGCCGCCTCCCGGGCCTCGGATGATGCGAGCCTGGATGACGTTCACGCGAGCAGCGTTGATCAGCTGGGGGCGGCACCCCACGGAGAGATGCGCGGCGAAATGCGCGCAGCGCCGGAAAAGCGCGGCGGCATGGATTTTCGCCCCGAGCGGGCCGCTGTCCGCCGCAAGCCGCGCAAGTTCTTCTCGCGTCTGCTCGTCTGGTGCGTGCTGCTCGCTTTCATCGGCACGGGTGCCTGGTGGGCCTATAGTTCCGGCCTGCTGCTGACGGCGGCCGAACGTGACACGAGCGTCGCCAATCCGCCCGCGAGCACCCAGCCGGAAGATTTCGACGGCGAGGATAGTGCCGCCAATAGCCCCCCCTCGCATGACGACCAGCCTGTGACGATCGACCCGCAAAACAGCTTCTCGGCAGACTGGATCGAGGTCTTCAAGCCTTCCGATGCTGACAAGATCGAGAGCGGTGCGCGTGCCCGCACGGAAAATGTCACGGAAACAGAAGGTCAGGCCGTCCGCCTGACATCCCAGAGCGGCGATACGGATGGCAACGTCTCCATCAGCATCCCGGCCAATGTCCTGCAGCAGCTCGCCGGCAAGTCCTCGACCATCGCGCTGACCTTGCAGTCCACCACGGACGAGCCCACGCAGATCACCGTCGAATGCGATTTCCAGTCACTCGGTAATTGCGCCCGCCACCGCTTCAACGTCACGCGTGAAAAATCGGACGCGCTGCTTCAGGTGCGCTTCGACCGTTCGCTGGCCCCGAATTCCGCGGGTCGGCTCATGATCAACAGTGATGTCGATGGCAAGGCCCGCGGCATCAATCTCTTCGCCGTACGGATCCTGCCCGGCCAGTAAGCGGCAGGGTTTGCCGAAGCGCCGTGCGTCCGAGGCTGTAGCGACCTCTATTTCAGGAAGCCTCGGCCGGAGCCGATGATCTTGTCGTCGATTGCGCCGATCGCGTTCTTGTCCTTGCCGTCATAGTCGATGGTTTTCAGCATGTGGCGCAGGAGGTTGAGCCGTGCCCGGCGTTTGTCGTTGGCGTGGATCACGGTCCAGGGCGCAAATTCGGTGTGGGTTTCCTTCAGCATGCGGTCGCGCTTCTCACTATAGTCGTCCCATTTGGTCAGGGCGGCTATATCCATCGAGGAAAGCTTCCAGACGGCGAGCGGATCGTGGCGCCGGTCATGGAACCGCTTGATCTGCATTTCCCGGCCGATATCCAGATAGAACTTGAAGAAGAAGATGCCTTCATGGGCAATGACCTTCTCCACCTGCGGCGCCTGGTTGAGAAAGTCCTCGTATTGTTTCGGCGTGCAGAAGCCCATGACCGGCTCCACGCCGGCACGGTTGTACCAGGAGCGGTCGAAGAGCACGAATTCGCCCGAGGTCGGAAACTGCGCGATATAGCGCTGGAAGTACCACTGGCCCTGTTCCCGCTCCGTGGGCTTGGCGAGCGCCACAACGCGGGCAAGGCGCGGGTTCATGTGAGCCGAGGACGCCTGGATCGCGCCGCCCTTGCCGGCCGCATCACGCCCTTCGAAGAGCGCCATCACCCGTTTGCCGGTCGCCTGCAGCCAGAACTGCACTTTCACGAGCTCGACCTGCAGCTTCCTCAGCTCCTCGAAATATTCGTCTTCCTTGAGCTTCTTCTTGTAGGGATAGTCGCCGGATTCCAGCGCATGCTCGTCCACCCAGTCGGGCAGCACGGGATCATCGATATCGAAGACGCGTTTCTTGCCCCTGATCTCGAGCTCCACGGCTCTGCTTTCGACGTCCTCGGCCATCATCTCCTCCGGCGCTTGATGCTTTCGCCTTTCGGCAGGCGAACATATTTATCATTGAAAATCAAATCCGATGCGTGAGCAAAGCATAATCCGGTGCTGAGTGCTGCGGCTTTTCGTACAAGTTTCGGAAACGGAAAACTTCTGTCATGAAACGCGGCTATCAGGCAGAGTTTGAATGTGAAGAAAAACGAATCGATGCCGTGAGGGGCAGCTTGGAAGACCAAATGCCGTGGACAAAAAGCCTGTTGGCGCGCATCCGGCGCGAACGCCCGGTTTTGCTGGCGACGCTGCTGAGCGCGCTTGTCGCGCTTGCTGCGGGCATGAACAAATGGATCGTATTCGCCCTGCTGCTCGTCATGATCGTCACCTCGCTCTTCAACGAGGCTCCGGTCATCAGGCCCGATGTCGTCGAACCGGTCGAACCCGAGCCCGAAGTGCTTCCGAGCCGCCTGCCTGAAGTCTCCGCCACGCTGGCCGGCCTCGATATCCCGGTCATGGTGCTCTCGGAAGATGCCTCGGTGCTGTTCCAGAACCGGGCGGCCGAAAAAGCCTTCGGCGAGGCGACGCTCGGCTCCCATATATCGGCACGGTTGCGTTCGCCTGGCGTGCTGGACATGGTGCGCGAGACCATCGCCACCAACGCCCCGAACCAGATCGAGCATTCCGAGCGGCTGCCTTCGGAGCGCGTCTATATTGTTCGCAGCGCTCCTGTCGAATTCAAGGATGATGACGGCCGCAACGAGCGCTATTACATCCTTTCCTTCCGCGATATTTCCGAGGTTCGGCGCATCGATCGCATGCGCTCGGATTTCGTCGCCAATGCAAGCCACGAGCTGCGCACGCCGCTTGCCTCGCTGCGCGGCTTCATCGAAACCATCCAGGGCCCGGCAAAGAATGATCAGAAGGCGCAGGCGCGCTTCCTCGGCATCATGTTCGACCAGACGACACGCATGAGCAGGCTTGTCGACGATCTCCTGTCTCTCTCCAGGCTGGAACTCAAATCGCACATCGCTCCCGACGAGAAGGTGGATCTCGTGCCGCTTCTCGGCCACGTCAGGGACTCGCTTCTGCCGCTTGCAAGGGATGTCGGCGTCTCGATCAACCTGCATCTGCCCGAGGGCAAGGTCGAGGTGCTGGGCGATCGCGATGAGCTCGTTCAGGTCTTTGAAAACCTGATGGAAAACGCCTGTAAATACGGCCAGGAGGGCGAGATCGTCGATGTCTGGTTGAAGAACGGGTCTGGCCAGCCCGTCGAGGTCAGCGTTATCGACAAGGGGCCTGGCATTCCCGCCGAACACGTGCCGCGCCTGACGGAGCGCTTCTATCGCGTCAGCATTGAAGACAGCCGTTCGAAGAAGGGCACCGGCCTCGGGCTTGCCATCGTCAAGCATATTCTGACGCGCCATCGTGCACGGCTGATCGTTAAATCCGAGGTGGGCAAGGGAACCGAGTTCACGGTGCGCTTCTGACGCAATATGTCGCACACTATTTTGAAGTGTCGTATTTTTGATTTAATAATCAATAGCTTAATCTGTCATAAATGTTTCACCGATTTGACATAAAAGGACGGTGCTTAAGGCGCTAAGAGAGTCCTGCCGATGAAAAAAGGCAATGCGAGGGCCTCTTTGAGGCCGCACTCACACAAGCCCAAATGCCGGGAGATTCAAATGAACACCTTTAAACTTACTGTTGCCGCGCTCGCTGCAACCGCCGCTTTCGCTGGCGTTGCTGTCGCCCGCGACCAGATCCAGGTTGCTGGTTCGTCCACCGTCCTGCCGTACGCAAAGATCGTTGCCGAATCCTTCGGCGAAACCTTCACCAACTTCAAGACGCCGGTCGTCGAATCCGGCGGCACGGGCGCTGGTCTGAAGGAGTTCTGCAAGGGCGTCGGTGAAGACACGATCGACGTTGCCAACGCTTCGCGCCCGATCAACAAGAGCGAAGCCGAAGCCTGCAAGGCTGCCGGCGTAACCGACATCCAGGAAGTCAAGATCGGCTACGACGGCATCGTCTTCGCAACCGACTCTTCCAACCCGGATGTTGCCTACGTTCCGGCCGACATCTACAAGGCCCTCGCAGCCCAGGTCGTTGTTGACGGCAAGCTCGTCGCCAACCCGTACAAGAAGTGGTCCGAAGTCAACCCGAAGCTTCCGGCTGTTGATATCGCTGCCTACATCCCGGGCGAAAAGCACGGCACCCGCGAAGTCTTCGAACAGAACGTTCTCGCTGCTGGCTGCAAGGCTTCCGGCGCAACCGACGTTATCGCCAAGGAAATCGCCGACAAGGCTGCCCAGGGCAAGGCTTGCGTCGCAGTTCGCAAGGACGGCGCTGCCGTTGACATCGACGGCGACTATCCGGAAACCCTGGCACGCATCGCTGCCAACAAGACCGGCGTTGGCGTATTCGGTCTCTCCTTCTATGAAAACAATGCCGACAAGCTCAAGGTTGCGACCATGAGCGGCATCGTTCCGTCGACGGAAACCATCGCTAACGGCACCTACCCGGTTTCCCGCCCGCTGTTCTTCTACGTCAAGAAGGCACATCTCGGCGCCGTTCCGGGCCTGAAGGAATATGTCAACTTCTTCGTATCCGACCAGATGATCGGCCCTGACGGCCCGCTCGCCGAATACGGTCTCGTTGCTGCTCCGGATGCAGAGCGCGATGCGATCCGCAAGGACGTAGAGGCTGGCAAGACCATGTAATGAACTTTGCCGGCGCGACGCTCGGGGGCGTCGCGCCGGCATCGCCTTATCCATCCGGCTCCAATGGGGCGCCGGACGGGTGAACTTCTTCTCCATGATAATGAAGCCGATGGCACGCTCCTGGAGCTGCCGGGTTCTTTGGGGGCTGTGGGCCTGGGGACGTAACGAATGAGCACATCCATCATACTCTTGTGCCTGGTGGTGATCGGCGCCGTTGCCTATGTGGCTGCGCGCAGCCGCGCTAGCGCACTTTCCGGAGGCAGATCTGCTGCCCTGCATTCGCGGCCGGCCTATTATGGCTCCTATGCCGCGATCTGGGCTGCTCTGCCGTCCCTGATCGTTCTGTGTGTCTGGCTGGCTGTCAGCCCGGGCATCATCTCTTCTTCCGTTCGCGGCGCCTTTCCTGACGACGTGAAGGCGCAGCCGGCCGTCCAGCAGGATCTCGCCTACAGCATGGTCGCCACCATTGCCCGCGGCATGAACCTGCTGACCTCGGATGAGGTTTCCTCCCTCTCGGGCAATCCCGCGGGCTTGCAGGCAAAGCTCAGTGAAAAGGGTGTGCCGCTCGCCGGCGAGCCGCAGCCTTACATGATCGATGCCGCAAAGACCCTGAACTCTGAGAGCATGACGAGCCGCACCATCATGACGGCGATCGTTCTGCTCATTTCCGTCGCAGGCGCCTTCTATGCGCTGCGCTCGGTTGCTCCGCGCTTCCGCGCCCGCAATCGTGTCGAGCGTGTCATGCTCTGGGCGCTGCTCGTTGCATCCTCCACCGCCATTCTGACGACGATCGGCATCGTTCTCTCGATGCTGTCAGAAGCGGCCCGTTTCTTCTCTGTCGTTCCCTTCGTCGACTTCTTCTTCGGAACGGTCTGGGATCCGCGCTTTGCCGGTGCGGGCAGCTCCTCCTTCGGCCAGTTCGGGCTTATCCCGCTCTTGCTCGGCACGCTCTATATCGGCCTGGTCGCCATGCTGGTCGCAGTGCCGGTTGGCCTCTTTGCCGCCATCTATATGGCCGAATACGCCTCTCCGAAGATCCGCTCGATCGCCAAGCCACTTCTCGAAGTGCTCGCCGGCATTCCGACCATCGTCTACGGCTTCTTCGCGCTCGTCACCGTCGGGCCGTTTCTGCGTGATTTCTCGTCGCAGATCAGCGGTCTCCTGACCGGTAACTATACGAACTTCATCCAGGCACAGAGCGTCATCACCGCCGGCATCGTCATGGGCATCATGCTGATCCCTTACGTTTCCTCGCTGTCGGATGACATCATCACCGCCGTTCCGCGTGCCCTGCGCGACGGTTCGCTCGGCCTCGGCGCCACGCGCTCCGAAACCATCAAGAAGGTCGTCCTGCCCGCAGCTCTTCCCGGTATCGTCGGCGCGCTGCTGATGACGGCTTCCCGCGCCATTGGCGAAACCATGATCGTGGTTCTGGCCGCCGGCGTCGCCGCCCGTATCCAGATCAATCCCTTCGAGCCGATGACGACCGTGACCGTCAAGATCGTCAACCAGTTGACCGGCGACCTTGAGTTCACCTCGCCGCAGACGCTGGTCGCCTTCGCACTTGGCATCACGCTGTTCTGCATCACGCTTTGCCTCAACATTTACGCGCTCTACATCGTGCGCAAATACCGGGAGCAGTACGAATGACGAATATTGTTTCCCCCGTCGCCGGCGTCACCGTTTCCAAGGCGCCCGCGCGTCGCGATATCGGCATCAAGCGCCGCTATGCCGCCGAGCGCCGGTTCCAGGCCTATGGCATCGCAGCCATAGCGTTCGGCCTCATCTTCCTCTTCATCCTGCTCTGGACGGTCATCAGCAACGGCTATACGGCCTTCCAGCAGACGTCGATCACGCTGCCGATCGAGTTCGCCGAGAAGACGCTCGACCCGGACAACAAGCGTGCAACCGACCCCTCGGTGCTGGTTGCTGCCAACTATCCGGTTCTGCTGCGCGACGCGATCGTCAAGCAGCTCGGCATCAATGCATCGAGCCGTCCTGACGTGCGCGACGCATCCGCCATGCTGTCCAAGGGCGCGCCGATCCAGTTGCGCGACATGGTCGTTGCCGACCCGTCGATCATCGGCAAGACCGTCAATGTCACGGTGCTTGCAGATGCCAATATCGACAGCGCCAACAAAGGCCAGATCAATCTTTCGGTCGATGAGAAGAACCGCAAGGTCAACGACAAGCAGGTTGCCTGGATGAACGAGCTGAAGGCGAGCGGTGCTCTCCACAAGACGTTCAACACCGGCCTCTTCGTCAACGGCAATTCCAGCCGTCCGGAAGCCGCAGGTCTCGGCGTCGCCCTCATCGGCTCGCTCTACCTGATGCTCATCGTGCTTGCCCTTTCGCTGCCGATCGGCGTCGCAGCCTCGATCTACCTCGAGGAATTCGCGCCGAAGAACAAGCTGACGGATCTGATCGAGGTCAACATCAACAACCTCGCCGCCGTTCCGTCGATCGTCTACGGTCTGCTCGGCCTGTCGGTCTTCATCAACTTCGCCGGCCTGCCGCGTTCGGCATCGCTCGTCGGCGGCCTGGTGCTGACCCTGATGACGCTTCCGACGATCATCATCGCGACGCGTGCGGCATTGCGCGCCGTACCGCCGTCGATCCGCTCGGCAGCTCTCGGCCTTGGCGCCTCGAAGATGCAGATGGTGTTCCACCATGTGCTGCCGCTTGCAATGCCCGGCATCCTGACCGGCACGATCATCGGCCTTGCCCACGCACTCGGCGAAACTGCGCCGCTGCTCCTGATCGGCATGGTCGCCTTCGTCGCCCAGGCGCCGGCCACTCCGCTCGATCCCTCCACGGCACTTCCGGTTCAGGTCTACATGTGGGCCAACGAAGCCGAGCGCGCATTCGTGGAAAGAACCTCGGGTGCCATCATCGTCCTGCTCCTGTTCCTGATCGTCATGAACATCGGAGCTATCCTCTTGCGTCGTCGCTTTGAGCGCCGCTGGTAAACGGAGTAAAGATCATGAACATGTTGACGGAAGCCGCAGTCGAGAAGGCGCTGGACCAGAAAATGAGCAACGTCCCGTATAAGATGATCGGTCAGGATGTCTCCGTTTATTACGGCGAGAAGCGTGCGCTTTTCGATGTCAATCTGAACATCCGCGAAAACACCGTGACCGCGCTGATCGGCCCCTCGGGCTGCGGCAAGTCCACCTTCCTGCGTTCGCTGAACCGCATGAACGACACGATCGACGGCTGCCGCGTCACCGGCAAGATCACGCTCGACACAGATGATATCTACGATCCCGATATCGACGTCGTCGAACTCCGCGCCCGCGTCGGCATGGTATTCCAGAAGCCGAACCCGTTCCCGAAGACGATCTATGAAAACGTCTCCTACGGCCCGCGCATTCACGGTCTGGCAAAGTCCAAGGCCGATCTCGACCAGATCGTCGAGACCAGCCTGCAGCGCGCCGGCCTCTGGAACGAGGTCAAGGACCGCGTGCATGAATCCGGCACCGGCCTTTCCGGTGGTCAGCAGCAGCGTCTGTGCATCGCACGCGCCGTTGCGGTCAGCCCGGAAGTCATCCTGATGGACGAACCCTGCTCGGCGCTCGACCCGATCGCGACTGCAAAGGTCGAAGAGCTGATCCACGAGCTGCGTGAAAACTACACGATCGTCATTGTGACGCATTCCATGCAGCAGGCCGCGCGCGTATCACAGCGTACGGCCATGTTCCACCTCGGCAACCTGGTCGAGGAAAACGATACTGACAAGATGTTCACCAATCCGGACGATCCGCGCACCCAGGACTATATCATGGGCCGGTTTGGCTGATTTTGGCAATGTGAAGCCTTCCCGATTTTCGAGGACAAAGCCCCATGGCATCGACACATATTTTTTCCGCCTATGACGACGATCTGAAGTTCCTGTCCCGGCGCATTTCCGAGATGGGTGGTCTTGCCGAACAGATGGGCGCCGACGCAGTTCGCGCGCTGGTCAACGGTGACACCGCACTCGCTCAGAAGGTCATTTCCGACGACGTGATCCTCGATCACGCTGAACGCGAAATCAACGACAAGGCGATCGTCACGATCGCCCGCCGCCAGCCGATGGCCTCCGACCTTCGCGAGATCATGGGTTCGATCCGCATCGCCGCCGACCTCGAGCGCGTCGGCGATCTCGGCAAGAACACGGCCAAGCGCGTCATCGCTGTGCAGAGCACCGGCGTTCCGCGCAAGCTCGCCCGCGGTCTCGAGCATCTCTCCGAACTGGCGCTGGTCCAGCTCAAGGAAGTGCTCGACGTCTACACCAATCGCTCGGCCGACAAGGCCAAGTCCATCCGCGAGCGCGACGACGAGATCGACGCGATGTACACCTCGCTGTTCCGCGAACTCCTCACCTACATGATGGAAGATCCGCGCAACATCACGAGCTGCACGCATCTTCTCTTCTGCGCCAAGAACATCGAGCGCATCGGCGACCACGCGACCAACATCGCCGAGACGATCTACTACATGGCAACCGGCGCCCAGCCGGAAGGCGAGCGTCCGAAGGACGACAGCTCCAATACCGTTGGTGCGGTCACGGAGTAATCCGGACCTGCCGATTGCGTGCGCGCCCCGTCGGGGGCGCGCAGGTCGCAGCCAATTCCGAGTTCTTGCATGGTCCCTTGCTTAAATCACCCCCGGTTTAAGGATCATGCATTAGGAGACTGACACGCATGATCCCAAGAGTTGCAGTTGTTGAAGATGAAGAGGCGCTGAGCGTGCTTCTCCGCTACAACCTCGAAGCCGAAGGTTTCGAGGTGGATACGATCCTTCGTGGCGACGAAGCCGAAATCCGGCTTCAGGAGCGCACGCCGGACCTGCTCATCCTTGACTGGATGCTGCCGGGCGTTTCCGGCATCGAGCTCTGCCGCCGGCTGCGCATGCGGCCGGAAACCGAGCGCCTGCCGATCATCATGCTGACGGCGCGCGGCGAAGAGAGCGAGCGCGTTCGCGGTCTTTCGACCGGCGCGGACGACTATGTCGTCAAGCCCTTCTCCACGCCGGAACTCGTCGCCCGCGTCAAGGCGATGCTCCGACGCGCCCGTCCCGAGGTGCTCTCCACCGTTCTGAAATGTGGTGATATCGAGCTCGATCGCGAAACGCACCGCGTCCATCGCAAGAGCCGCGAAGTTCGCCTCGGCCCGACCGAATTCCGCCTGCTGGAATTCCTCATGTCCTCGCCGGGCCGCGTCTTCTCCCGCTCGCAGCTTCTCGACGGCGTCTGGGGCCATGATATCTACGTGGACGAGCGCACCGTCGACGTCCATGTCGGCCGCCTGCGCAAGGCGCTGAATTTCTCCAACATGCAGGATGTCATCCGCACCGTGCGCGGCGCGGGATATTCCATGGAAGCTTAAGCTTAGTCCGAGTGATCGGAGGTCCAGACGGGTCGCTCGCTTGCCGGGCGGCCCGTTTGTCTATCTGGCCCCCCTAGCTCCTTACGAAAGCCGACACCAGGCGCCGAAAGCGAACCTCGAAAGGATCTGCTTTTTACAGACGAATGCGCACAAGAATTCGATCAAGAGCCTTTTGCAGAGCCGCAGTGCCGCCAAACGCACGAAAGTCTTCGAGCACCTGTTCGTTCAATCCGCCCTTGGTCGAATGCTCGCCGATGAGTTCATTGAAACTCGCGACAGGTTTTGAACGGGCAGCATGGGCGAGGCCGGAAAACAGTTGACGGAGGTAGGCGTCGCCAGCCGCTCCCGAGAGCCCCTTGCTCTGCAGCCAGGTCGACGTCGCGTCCAGGATGCCGAAATAGCTGGCCATCAGGCAGCTCGCCACCGCGAGAAGTTCGAACTCCTGCTTGTCTTCAACCTGGATCGCCGTTCCGAGCGCCGAAAAGAGTGTGTGGGAGACCTCGTCGGGCGGGTAGATCGCAGTCGCCCCCTGGAGATCGGCGACGAACGGAAGTGGAATTGCCAGGCTCAGGCGAACCGGCCGATCGATCCACGCCAGCAGTTGATCCATTGGCGTAGCCGCGACAAAGCTGATGACATGGTGGCCCGGCCGAAATCGGAGCGAGCGGATGACCTCCTCGGCAATTTGCGGCCTCACTGCCAAAAATACGAGATCGGAGCGGTCGAGAACATCCTGGTTGCCCACAGCGATAGACACATTCCCGTTTGCCGCCGCGAGCCGGGAGGCGACGCCTGCGTTACGAGGTGACAGCGCGATGGGTGCGTCGCGAAACGCTGTCTTGCCCAATCCGGTGACGACAGCCTCGGTAATCGTGCCCGCCCCGACGAACCCCATTGTCATCCGCTTTGGATCGATCTCCATTGGCACCCCCAAGCGACTATGTGCGCCGTGCTACTCTACCAGAATACCGCATCTGTATCAGAATATCGCGCTACAGCGCTATGACCCACCGGTCCATGCCAGCCCTGGGGCTGAAACGCATCGATGGTCTTGGCCACATAAGTTCGTATTGTCAGGCAGGTGGATGCAGGCAGAGATCGGCCTTCCGCAGATCGTGGTCAGGAACCGTTTTCCGCCGTTCCTGTGCCGGCTAAAAAATCACCCCTCCGCGCAAGGCGAGGAGGGGTGATGATACATCGCGTCTGTTGGAAGATCGCGGATCAGGCGACGCGGACAGCCTTGC
>Ga0102591_1000558_pt1 | contig 68906 bp, 62 predicted proteins | sample AraplaCol_mCL_r2_2_FD_76860 | JGI IMG/M metagenome (GOLD analysis project Ga0102591, IMG submission 76860) | Arabidopsis root microbial communities from North Carolina, USA - plate scrape MF_Col_mCL_r2 (SPADES assembly) (version 2) | ecosystem: Host-associated > Plants > Roots > Endosphere... | reverse complement strand
CCAGCTTGGCCTGAACGACGCGGTGCCTCTTTTGCAGGCAAGCCTGCAGGAGGAGGAAGCCACGGACAAGAAGCTGACTGCGCTTGCAAAGGCATCGGCAAACGCCAAGGGCACAAAGGCCGCTTAACGAATGGTGCGGGCTACTCTTGGATGAGTTGCCCGCTCTTTATACGCCGGCCAATAACTGTCGAGCATATAGTCGACAGGCAACGGCTGCAATTGAGACAGAGCACTGATCGCGAACTCGATCTGCAACTGGAAATGCCTCAAACTGGTGGGCATCTCAATACCCGTGACACGCTCGCGCGCCTCGAACCATTCATAATCAGCCTCGCTGAGCCGCCTTTTACCTTCAGTGCGCAACTGATCGCGCGAATTCGATATTCCAGACGCAGTTGAGCGCCCGCCGTCAATGACCCTGAACACTGTCTTGCCCTCATAACCCGTGAAGCAAGAGAAGATAACAAATCGATTCCGTGCAATGGAAGAATCGATGTGTCTCCACATGCAGCAAAATCATTCACGGTTGCTGTTGCAGCATCGACACTTGAACGACTTCACTGGCTCACACCAGAACGACTGACTGGATCCCGTCACAGTCCCCCGCGAAGCTGGTAACATCATCGACGACACCCCAGCCGGGCCGATTTCTGCATGTTCCCTCTGCCGTCAGCCGCTAGTTGATAGGCGATTTCGATGTTGACCCCACCGATCTGCTGGCGCAGCGTCGCATCATGTGTCGCCCCCAACGCGACATCGTGATCGGGAAAAGTCTCCGACCAACCATCTCCCAGCCGACAGGTGTCCGCCGTCGGGTTCTACTACGGGTTTCCGCACGGCGAGATACCTGAACTGTGTATCTCTGGTGGGGCCCAGCTCGAGGAGACAGCGCCCCCTTGGCGTTGAGCGCAAGCATATCCCATGGCGACCTACTAGAGGAACCATGACACCACGAGGCCGGCGGTTGCGGAAAAGATAACTGCAGTCGTCAGCGAGCCCATGATGTTCATCAGGCGCGAATTCACCTGATCTCCCATTATTCTGGAATTATTGGTCATGAGAAGGATCAGAAGCAGGAGGGGTGGGGTCGAGAAACCTTGAACAATCCCGGACCAAACAAGCGCCTTCATTGGATTAATACCGAGGAAATTGAGGGCAACGGCGACAACTGTCACTACAGCGATGATTATGTAGAATTTCGGGGCCTGTCTGGCTGTGGAGTTGAGGTTACCCTTGATTCCGAAGGACTGCGCCAAGTCGTACGCGGCGCCCGTGGTCATGACAGGGATTGCCAGAAAGCCAACGGAGACGATGCCCGCGGCGAACAAATATCCCGCAGCGGCGCCTGCGATCGGCTTCAAAGCTTCCGCGGCTTGAGCCGCTGTTTCGATGTGTGTCTGTCCATTGACATGCAGGGTCGAACCCGTTGCAAGGATGATGAAATACATGATCAGGTTCGAAAACGTCATTCCGACGAAGATTTCTCGACCAGATGTCTTCAGATCCTCATCGCTCGCGCCCTCGCGTTGCTTTACGGTCGTCTTGCCTTCGGCGATTTCCTCCTCGACCTCTTCATTTGACTGCCATGTGTAGAGATAGGCAGAGAGTGTCGTGCCAATGATGGCGACAATTATCGAAAGGAATTCCTTGCTGAACTCGACCGTCGGAATGACTGATCCCCTTAACGTTGACATCAGATCTGGCTTCGAAAGGATGGCCGCCCCGACATAGGCCAGCAGTGACAGCGCAAGCCACCGAAAAATCCGACGGATCATACTGTAGGAACCGAAGACCTGGAGGGCAAGCAGCACGACGGCCACGACAACCACGATCGCTGGGACGGGAACAGGAATGAAGATGTTGAGTGCTGCGGCCATCCCGCCAAGGTCAGCGGCGGCCTCGATGGTATTGCCGATCACAACCCCGACCAGCACCGACCATAAAAGCCACTTCGGATAAAAATCCCGAATAGCATGAAACAGACCCCTGCCCGATACCTGGCCAAGTTTTGAAGACAGATACACGACCGTGAACATCATCGGCAGTGTTACGGGGGCTGTCCAAAGTATGTCCGGCCCGAAGCGGGCGCCGGCGCTGGCGTAGGTGCCAATCGCGGAGGGATCATCATCCGCGGCTCCCGATATGATGCCTCGCCTGAGAAGGCTTCCAAATCCCTTTCCAGTGGTTGGCTGCCTTTTGACTTCGGCGACATCCTGTTTCATCGCTGGGGAACCTCGTCACCGTGTTGGGTCCCTTTAACCTCACAATCTGGATCGGGTTCCAAGTCGCGGTCGCCGTGTACGGAAGAAGACACAACCCGCCTTGCCATCGGATACTATGACGTCGGGGCTACACGCCGCCGATTGTGGGATGGCAGGTGAGAGGGAAATTAGCAAGCCTCCCTGTCGTGTGACGCTCGTGCATTTGACGACAACGGTTGCCGGCGGCTGAACGTTTGCTTCCGTTACAGCCAGGCTGATTTTTCATCCGTCATCCGTGCCCATCATGCATGGATGGCTGCGACGAACGGGTGAAGGCATGTTGAACATGTTGAAGCCGCGCGAGCATCTGGAGGAATGGGTTCATGCCCAGGCAATCGATGGCTATCACCAGAATTGACGTCCATGTCGAATGCCCGTCGCGGCGGCATCGTCGACGCGTCTTGCAGGACACATGACATCATCAATCTCTATATCGCCGGAAGCTCTGTCTTTGCTACCTCCGGTCAAGCCAATCCAACGCGGCCTGCTGATCGATGTCTATCGCCATCCGCCGAAAAGGGGACGATACAGTGGCCGTTTCCGGGCTTGGAACAGGTCAATGCTTTGTCGTAAAAGCTGCTGACACCTTCGGCCTTTGGCCTGCAGTCAGTGACGCCGGCACGCGCTTACGATAGCCGCAATTGCTGTCATTTTTTCAGATGCTCGCATTCCTGATTTCTCCCCTGAGCATTTCCCGGTTTTCGTTTTCAACGTTTTAGTGCTGCTGCAATCCGCGGCTTTGCGCCTGCCTGGTGCGTTCTCTTTTCGATTACTTCAAGTCCAGAGCTATGTCGAAGTCCTTTCCGGCGTCCGGCGTCTTCTTTTGCTTTTGAATGACGCGAAATTGCTGTTCATGGGTTTTCTTGCCGACCATTTCTAAACCTCTCGCGCTTGCTTCGGTGATCGAACATGGTCGATGGCGCGAAGTCCGTCGCTTAAAACTCAACAGCGTGACACAATAGCTGATGAAGTGTATGACCCGCGTTTGCGGCAGACGATGACGTAGCATGACGAGCTAGGAAAGGCCGAAGGGATTTTCGACAGCGTAATGTCTCTTACCGCGCCGGCACCAGTAGACCTCGCGCTCAGGGTTGGCCTCTATAACAAAGCCCGAACTACGCAGCATCGCTTCCATCCCAGCCTTGTTTGGAATGAACCAGTTGGTTGGATCCGACGCATAGCGGTCCTCGATAAAAAATAACTTCGGATAATCAGGCCGGTCAAAAACCGACCACTCCGCGAAATCGTAATTTTCCTCGACCTGCATTGTCCGCTCGTCACCGCGCTGCAAACATTGGAAGAGCATTTCGCCACCGACGACGTGTTCGTAAAGAAGATCGAGCGCAAGAAGCGGATGACGCAGGTGATAAAATACACCCATGAAGATGACGAGATCGAACTGCATGTCCAATTTTCCGACCTCGTAGACCGACATCTGCTTGAACTCGACATCAAGATTGGCCTGCTCGGCCGCAAAGCGAGCCTGCTTCAGATAATGGGCGTCAGAATCGATCCCAATGACGAGCCCTGCGTTTCGCCGTTTCATTTCAAGCGAGTAGAAGCCGGCATTGCATCCGACATCAAGGACGCTGCGTCCTTCAAGGTCTTCGGCCACTACGTGCTTGAAACCCTGCCACTTGAAGTTTGGATAGTCTCCCAGAAAATGATCGGGTGCCGTCTTGACCCCGCCGATATCGATATTCTGGAACCAAGGGCCGAGTTCCAGGATTTTTTGCTGGAGTACCTCCTTCTTGCGGTGCAAGGCGACGTTCATGTCAGGCTCCCAGGCGCATGTCGCTGGCGGCAGTCGACCTGCTTGCGCTTGACTGGGCGCCGAGCGTCGAGGTGAACCAGTCAGCGGTTCGCAATAATCCTTCGGACAGGGGAATTTGCGGCTGCCATTCGAGAAGTTCCCTTGCCCGCGAAATATCGGGCCGGCGACGGTGCGGATCGTCCTGCGGCAACGGGCGGTAAACAATGCTGGAGCCTGTCGGGACGATTTTCATAACCATTGCGACCAATTCATTGATCGTAAATTCGCCGGGATTGCCTAGATTGACCGGCGCGCCGGGATTGGGCTGAACGTTTATCAAGGCCATCAATCCTTCCACCAGATCGCTGACATAACAGAACGACCTAGTCTGTTCGCCAGTACCGTAAATCGTCAGCGGCTTTCCTGATATTGCCTGGACGAGCAGATTGGAGATGATGCGGCCGTCATTGGGCTGCATCCGCGGGCCATAGGTATTGAAGATACGGGCGACGCGCGCATCCACTCTACCGGCGCGCAGCATGTCGAAGCAAAGCGCCTCGGCGGCCCGCTTGCCCTCGTCATAACAGGCGCGGGGACCGGTGCAACTGACGTTGCCGCGGTACTCCTCCGTCTGGGGATGCTCGACCGGGTCGCCGTAGACCTCGCTTGTCGAGGCCTGCAGGAAGGATGCTCCGTGCGCCTGTGCAAGCATGAGGAGGTTGCCTGTGCCGCTTACACAGGTCATCATAGTATGGACAGGATCGGCCTGATACTGTGGTGGTGAGGCGGCGCAAGCAAGATTGAAGATCTGGTCAAGCTTCTCGTCCATCTGATCGAGACGGCAGACATCGGCTTCGATGAGGCGAAAGTCAGGATGATTGATGAGCGGCTGGACATTCGCTTTTGACCCGGTGATGTAGCTATCGGCACACACGACCCGGTGGCCACCAGCCAAGAGCGCATCACAGAGGTGAGAGCCGACAAAACCCGCGCCTCCTGCAACAAGAATGGTTTTGCCTTTGCCATTTCGCGTGTTTTACAGCATCCGTCCTTCTCCTTACGCTGAAATCACCTGGGGGATGCACGCCTGGCGCGGGGCGTTCCTGGCTATTTGCTCGATTGAGCCGACAAGTCCCCGCGCTCTTGCCAATCCGGTATGCTCCTTGAGAACGATTGTTTTGGCATTTTGGGCAAGCTGCTTGCGATCGCGTTCGTCGATCGTCGTCAGGGCTTTGATGACATCTTCAGTTTCACGGACGATGATCAAGGCCTTTCCATCCGGCAGAAGTTCACTCAATCCCGGCCATTGATCGCTGATGATCGGCGTCGAGCAGGCGGCAGCTTCAAACAGCCGCACGCTTGGCGACCATCCTGCCGCGATCATGTCGGCCCGGGTCACGTTCAAAGTGAAGCGTTGGCGGCTGTAGAACCCTGGATGCCGTGCCGGCGGCAGATGATCGATCCGCTCAACATTGGCAGGCCATCTCACATCCTCAGGGTACTGGGCTCCGGCGACAACAAAACGGAAATCGGTCAGGCGTCGCGCCGGCTCCAGCAAAAGCCTTTCCAGCGTCGGCTGACGGTCGGGGCTGTAGGTGCCAAGATAGCCCAGGTCCCAAGTCGGTAGCTCGCCGGTCGGACCGTAACGCTCAACATCGACGGAGCAGTAGAGCGCAACGGCCTCTCGCACGTCATATTCGTCTTGCAGGCGGCCCAGCACTTTGCCACCGGAAAAAGAAAAGTAGGTGTCAAACAGTGACATCTGTCGGCGGGCGATATACTCCTCCTCACCGCGGTCCAGCCTGGCGAGCGTGACCGGAGTGTCAATGTCGTAGAAGCACAGCCGCTTCAAATGCATCTGCGCCAGCCGATCGATCAGGGCCACCCCTTCTGACACATAGGAGCCCACGATAACTGCATCCGCGCCCTCCAACCTCTTTCTGAAGGAGACGAGCATGCCGTCGATGTCGGAATAGTAGGCGAGTGCGCAAAAATCGGGATCGCTGAGATCGCGATGGCTCGAATACCAGGGTACGTCGCGCTCCAGGAAAAGAACACGGTGGTGGTCGGCATTCAGCCCCCTGATCAGGGAGCGGAAAGTAGTGGCATGTCCGTTGCCCCACGAGGAGGACAATGTCAAACCGATGAAGACGAGATCGAGCGGCACTCTCATTCGGCAGCCTCCACCCGCTCTGCGGCATGCCGGCGGAAAATTGCGTCCACCATCTCTGCCCGATGGTCATAAGTGTGTTCCGCAAGCACCCGTTCTAGCGCCCGCTTGCCGATTGCAGCGGCACGATCAAATGTCAGTCCGGTCAGGATTTCGGCTACATCCTTACCGTCGCGAGCAACGAGCACCTCGTCGTCCGGCTTCAAGAACAAATCGATGCCTTCCCATTTGTCAGTGATCAGGCAGGCCCCGGCACCAGCAGCCTCGAAGACCCGCGTCGCCGGCGAAAAACCGTTCGCAGCCATGCTTGCCCTGGAGATATTGAGGACCGCCTTCGGCGTGATATTGAAGCCGTTGTGATCACGGGTGGAGACATGGCCAATGTAGGCCACGTTCGGCGACATTTGTTTGTCATCCCAGCCTGCACCGCCGAGCAGGAAGCTGTGCTGTGTCAAGCGACAGGCGGGCTCAAGGAAAAACTGCTCGACACGTTCCTCGCGATCAGGCAGGCGGTTGCCGAGAAAACCAAGATCTGCTGCAAAACGCGGATCCTTCTGAACCGGATGATGGGTATTTGGGTCGAGGGCATTGTAGATGGGAATGCAATCACGGGCACCGAGCTCACGGTAGGAGCGGACGACAGGATCGCCACCGCCATAGGTCAGCACGAGATCCAGATCGCCAATTGAACGACGAAGGAGATGATCGGGCTCAGCGCGCAGTTCTGCCAAGGTTGCCGGCGCATCAACATCCCAGAAGACTGTCAGGGCGTGAGGGCGAGCGTGGCGAAGCACCTCAGTCAAAAGAAGGTCGTCCTCGAACCCAACGCCACTTGCCTTGACGACGACATCGGCCTCGGCTGCGTTTTGCGATACGGTCTTCAGTGCCTCGATGCTGCCCTCATAGACGACGACCCTGCACCAGTCAGGCTGTTCGATATCGCGGTTCTTCTGTCGGTCGTAGACGTTCGGTTCATAAAAGGTGATCTCGTAGCCTTTTCTCGCAAGTGCCCGAAGAAGCCCGCGATAATAGGTGGCGGCGCCGTTCCAATAGGCGGAGAGAAGACTTGATCCATAAAAGGCGATCTTCATTCTGCTGCCTCCGCCGATTTGAGGTTATTGACGACACGCTGACTCCCGCATCCAGCGAGAATAGTGAGCAACTGGTCGACGCGATGGCGGCAGGTATGTCGGCCACGGATGGTCTCAAGTCCCGCGGCAGCAAGGTCAGCAGAAAGGCTTTCATCTGACAGTACCTGCTTGAGAAGTTCCGACATCTCCTTCCCGCTTGAGGCGACGAGATAGTCCGTGCCGGGCCTGAACAGGTTTTCAGAGTCATGCCAGGGTGCACAAATCAGCGGTATGCCGCAGGCCAGCGCTTCGAAGACCCTGATTGTCGGGATGCCAGGAAGGTTTTCGACGTAGGGACGACGGGGAATGTGGAGAGTGACCTTGTGCCGGGCAAAGGCCAATGGCGCCTGTGCGTTGGCAATCCAGCCGCCATAGTCGATGCCTGCATCGTCCAGTGCCTCGAGGGCATGTTGGGGATAGCGTACCCCGCGCACGGTGGCGGACAGATTCAGCGTTCGTACTGGTCGGACAAGAAATTCCAACAGCTCTGCTGAGCGCTCGTCGTCACCCCAGTTCCCGATCCAGATAAGGTCACCGGTCTTGCCGAGTTCAGCATGGGGTCGAAACAGGACATCGTCGGCTGCTTCATGCCAGGTGAAGACCGTCGAGCCCCACCCGGCCTGTAGGTAGCGTTGGCGAAGCGTTTCGCCAAAGGCCAGGATGCCATCGTAATGTGCAAGCCTCAAACCGGCGATATCACCTTCGGCGGAGATTGCCCTGTGATGGGTATCGTGGAAGAGCAAGGTGAATCGCCCGCCGTTTGAACGCGCCCGCCCGATCCGCTCGACGAGAGCAGCTTCAGTCCACTCATGGACGATGACGACGTCGGCGTCGGCGATGGCTGCTTCATGATCAAAGTGAGGGTCGTAGATCTGCGACGTGAGCGCCGGAAAGGTTTCATGAAACCTGTCCACCGCGGCTTGCCCCTGTTCCTCGATCAAATTGTCGCGGCTCCAGCTGGCCTGGGGTTCCAGGGCCAGCGCCTCATGTCCGCGTCGGACAAGGTCTCTCATTATTCCGCGCAGGAAATGCGCATTTCCATGGTTCCAGTCCGATATCAGCGAATGCGTGTAGAAGACGAACTTCATATCCCTACCCCACCGCGACAAGCGGGTTTGTTGGCGACAACAGGTTTTCGTAAAGGGCGCTGACGGCTTTGGCCTGTGCTTCAACCGTGAACTTCTTCGAGGACATCTGTGCCTGTCTTCCCAAGCTCTTGCGCAGACCGCTATCCCGCGCCAGAAGGGTGATGGCGGCCACAAAACCCTCGCTGTCCCGGGGATCGACAAAAATGGCGGCGCCGTCCCAAAGCTCGCGATAGGTCGGGATGTCGGACAACACCAACGCACTTCCACACCGGGCTGCCTCGAGGGCAAGAAGTCCGAACGGCTCGTAAAGGGACGGCGAAACGACGATTGCGGCTTTCGACATCAAATCCATGGTCTGCGCGTGAGACAGCGCGCCCCGGTAGCGAGCATGGTCCAACGCCAGGTACTGGCCATTCGGTCCAAGATTGGCGCCTGCCATGACAACGGGCCAGTTGACATGGGCGGCCGCCTCATCGAGCACCTTGCCGTTTTTGCCGTCGTCCCACCAGCGCCCGGCAGCAAAAACAAAATCTGCCTTGGACGGTGAGGACGTGGCTATTCGCGTGGAATTATAAACGACGTGCAGGTTGTCGATTGCTCCATAGACGCCTTTGGACAATGCGGCGTGGCTCTGGCTTGGCATGACGACTGCATCGGCGCGCATAAGGCCGCGTCGGTTGAGATCGCGCTGCCACGCCCATGCTTCCGGCTCGTGCTGTCCGCGTACCACCTGGAACCAGGTGGAGACGCAGGAATGGGCGGTCGTGACGACAGGAACATCGATGGCAAGAGCGGCAGCCTGGGATGGTAGATTGAGGTGGACCAGATCGGCTTTTTCGGAAGCAGTGAGGTCGGCTATGGCGGGCGCGACACCCTTCAGCGCCATATCGGTATCCACCATCCAGTCCAGCGGCGCGTCGACGACAATCAGTTCTCCAATGAGGCTGGCTTCGCTAACCTGTGTCGGCGAGGGCGGCGGACCAAAACAGGCAAAGACCGTCTGGAACCCGAGCGGCCGTAGACCAGCAGCCAGGTCAAGGGCGTAACGCCAGACGCCACCGACGGCGTCGACGGTCATCAGCAGGCGCTTGTCTGCGCAACAGGGCGTTTGATCGTTCATGCCGGCTCCTTCTGCGGGGCCGTGATATCTGCCTTGCCAGCGAAGCGATGTTGCACCAGCCAATCAGCCAGGTGCCGTAGGCCGTTGTGCCAGGCGACCCTTGGCTTCCAGCCAAGCTCGCGCTGCAGCTGCCGTGTATCGGCGACGAAGTAGAACTGATCTCCCGCGCGCCAGTCGCAAAACTCGACCTCGAGGCGGTGACCCGTGATAGTCTCTATCTCGCGCAGGACCGAAAGGATACTGACGGCATTTTGCGGGCCGCCACCAAGGTTGTAAACGTTGCCGCTAACACGTGAGATGTCGGCGAGCACTGCCCTGTAGGCTTTCACCGCATCGTCGACGTGAAGAATGTCGCGCACCTGCTTGCCATTGCCGTAGACGCAAACCTGATTGCCGGCGAGCGCCCGGATCAGGAAATGAGCGACCCATCCCTGGTCCTCGGTACCGAACTGGCGAGGGCCGTAAATGCAGCTCATGCGCAGGACCGCAGTCGGTATCTTGTAGGATTTGGCGTAATCGAGCACATACTGATCAGCCACACCCTTGGAACATCCGTAAGGCGTGCAGAAAGACAGCGACCTCTCCTCAGCGACGCCGTTCTGTCTGATATCTTTATCGGCAGGCACGTATCGATCGTCAATTTCGAGCATCTTCAGATCCTCGAGCGATCCGTAAACCTTGTTGGTGCTGGCAAAGATGACAGATGCCTTTTTGCCGGCCTTGCGTACTGCCTCCAGGACATTGATTGTTCCACGGGCATTGGCCTCGAAATCGTCGATCGGGTGAACAAGGCTCGTCGTGACCGCCGTCTGAGCGGCAAAATGAAAGACGGCCTTGGCATCCGTGAACGCGGCTTCGATATTACGCAATTCGCGAACGTCGGTCAGAACAGGATGAACCCTTTTACCGTGTCGCTGCATCAACCAGGCAAGGTTTTGGTCAACGCCCGGGCGGCCGAGATTATCGAGAATGACAACATCCTCGCCATCACGCAGGAAACTGTCGGCAAGATTGGAGCCGATGAAGCCACTCCCGCCCGTTATCACGATCGGCGCGGCCCCCACCGCGACGTTTGGCGTGGCGAGACGATTGACCTCCTCGAGCCGGGCAACCCCGCCTTCCTTCAGCAGTCGTGCCAAAAGCTTCGGCTCCCCTTCATAGGTCGCGGCGCCGAGGTGATAGTGGCGAGGATCGAACCAAAGACCTTCCTGAACCGGAATATCAGGCGCGACGTCTGCCCAGGAATACCAATAAACCCGATCTGCAGGAACCGTCAGTGCCTTGATGAAGCGGCGCGTCTGTTCCATCTCATCGTTGCGCCACGTCGAATAGCCGGTTTCTGTAATCCAGACCTCAGCGCGGTGATTATAACGATCGACGATCTTGCGCATTTCACCAAGGTGCATGTCCCAACCGCCCCAGGTGCCCTCCTCACTGTCCCACGTACCGGGAAACCCGTGGAAGCCGACGGCGTCGACGACGTCAAGAACGCCACGCTCGCCCATCAGGTTGAGCCAGAATGGATCAAAGGGACATGGGCCACCCAGCACGGGCTTCCAGCCACGACGCTTGGCCCAGTAAGCCGCGCCACCCACCATTTCCGAGAAGAGCTGGAAATCCCCGTCGTCACGCCAGTCCCAATCCAGAAGATTGTTTGGCTCGTTCCAGAGTTCGATATACCTGAAGTACTTCCCGTAACGCGTCAGGACATGATCTACGAAGTCAGCGTAGGACTTCAGATCATGAGGGGCACCCGATGAGCGTCCGGTGCGGGACATGGACGGTGGTGTATAGTGGATACAGGGTAGGAGATCTATCTCCCTTCCAAGCTTTGGCATCAGCCAGTCAAACCAGGCTTCACCATCCCGTGCCAGATATTCGGCCCAGGAAAGGTGTGTACGCAAATATGAAGCGCCGCTTGCCAGGATCTCGGGCAGTATTTTTTCGGTTCGCGCATATTCACCGGGGCGGAACCATTCGACGAAGCCGTACGAAGATGATTGCAACGGTGCCTTGTTGGTCGCTGAAACTCCATTCATGATACCAGGCCCCGCTGCTCAAGCTGACGCTTCATTTCCGCCCCTCGGTCGATGGCACCGGTACCGCGTACCCATTCTACAAACGGCCCCAGGGAATCTTCGAGGCGATGCCGGGGCTCGAAGCCAAGCAGTTCTCTGGCCTTGGAGATGTCAGCAAAGCAGTTGCGAATGTCGCCAGAGCGCGCCTTGTTCATGATGTCGGGCATAATGTCGGGAACACCCATGGCGTCAGCAAGGAGCATGGCGACTTCCTCGATCGAATAAGCCTGGCCGCTACCGACATTGATGACGTGACCTGCCGCTTTTGGTTTTTCGAGTGCCAGCCGAAACGCGCACGCGATGTCCCGAACATGCACGAAGTCACGCCTTTGCTTGCCATCCTCGAAAATCATCGGAGGCTGTCTGTTGGCAAGACGCGACGCGAAATTTGCCAGAACACCTGTATAGGGGTTGGACAGGGCCTGACCTGCGCCAAACACATTGAAAAGTCGAAGCGCGACAGCATCGACACCATAGGCTTCACCAAAGATGAGAACCTGCTTTTCCTGGGCATACTTTGTCAGGGCATAGATCGAAGCCAGATCAACGGGCGTCTCCTCGTCGGTCGCAATCGGGATCAATGTCTGCCCGTCGGGCGACAGTGGATCCCATTCGCCGATCTTCATGTTATCGGCGCTGCGCCGCACGACGCCTGACGCAACCCCGCCTGCCGTCTTATATCGACCTTCGCCGTAGACGCTCATCGACGACGCTACGATGACCCGCTTGATCGGCCGATCGGTCATTGCCTCAAGCAGAACAGCTGTCCCGAGATCGTTGGCTGCAACGTAGCGAGCGATTTCATACATGGACTGACCAACGCCGACTTCGGCTGCCAGGTGGATGACGCCTTCGATGCCATCAAGTGTGCGTTCGACGAGAGCCTTGTCCCGGACGTCACCGCGGACGACCTCCGCCTCCTTAGGAACAACTACTTCGGTATCGCCATGCACCTGGTCGATCAATGCATCCAGGATACGCACATCGTAATCATGTTCGAGAAGTTCTTCCGTGACGTGACGACCGATAAAGCCGCATCCACCGGTCACAAGAATTTTTGCCATGACTGACCCTTTGTTGAAACACTGGGATCCTTCTGATGGCGCCCAACCTCGATCGGTTGGAAAAGTTCCTTCCTCTATGACTTCATTGACTTCATCGACTTCATCAATGACATCATCTTCCCCCCTTTTTGGCCAGGCTTGGCGCTCATGCCCCTCCATGATACTGATTTACAATAGTTTTTTATCACGCCAAAAACTCCGCGATGCCTCCATTGCGCACGACGGATTGGTATGTCCCGACAAAAAAGAGGAAAAGTGGGCGCGTTGAACGGATGACATCATCTACTATGTCATCATTTTCAACTTCTTCCGGAACTCTTTGAGACATCCACAGTTCGACGGCAATCCTTAGATGTGGAGAGCCACCGTATGTATGTAGTAATTATCGGAGCCGGCTATGTCGGCCTGACGACCGGCGCCTGCTTTGCGTCGTTGGGCTATAGGGTTTGCCTGGTCGATATCGACAAGCAAAGGGTTGAAAATCTCAGAAGCGGAAGAGTTCCGATCTACGAGCCAGGCCTCGACGAGTTGCTGGCGGAAAACAGAAAGGCTGGCAGACTAAGCTTTACGTCCGACGCAGCGTCTGCCGTCACTGATGCCGATTTTGTTTTTCTTGCCGTCGGCACGCCGTCCCGCTCAGATGGCGACATTGATCTTTCCTTCATAGAGGCCGCCGCCCGCAGTATTGCGCAGCATCTTTGCGACCAGACGATCATCGTCATCAAGTCCACGGTGGTGGCAGGGACAGCCAGACGTGTGGCCGAAATCCTGCGGCACGAAGGAGGTGGACGCTCAGTCCCCGTTGCTTCAAATCCCGAATTCCTGAGAGAGGGATCTGCCATTTCCGATTTCTTGTGCGCCGATCGGATCGTCGTCGGCGCCGACGAGCCCATGACCGGAAACGCGGTGAGGATCCTCTATCGTCCACTGATTGAAAAGGGCATTCCGTTTATCACCACAAGCACGACCGATGCAGAACTGATCAAGTATGCGGCGAATGCCTTTCTGGCGCTAAAGATCGGGTTCATCAACGACGTGGCAAACATTTGTGAAAACACCGGTGGAAACATAATGGCTGTAGCGCACGGTATCGGCCTCGATGCCCGCATCGGATCGGCTTTCCTGCACCCTGGCCCAGGCTTCGGCGGTTCCTGCTTCCCGAAGGATACCCGCGCATACGCCGCCACCGGGAGACGTTTCGGGGCGCCCCAGCCGCTTATCGAGACACTGATCGATCGCAACGAGCAGCGAAAATTTGAGCTGGCAACACGCATCCTGTCGGTCCTGGATCGTCAACGACCCCAGAAGGTCGCCGTCCTGGGCTTTGCCTTCAAAGCGGAGACTGACGACGTGCGTGAGGCAGCCGCTTTGACCATTATCCCCCGGTTGCAGGAAGCCGGCGTCACCGTCTGCGGACATGACCCGCAGGCGCGCGCGAATGCAGAGGATATGCTGCGCTGCGATGTGGCTTGGCGTGACGATCCCTATGATGCGGTGGAGGGAGCCGATGCGGTGGTCCTACTGACCGAGTGGGATGACTATCGGCGACTTGATCTTGGCCGTTGCGCCTGCTTGATGAGCGGCATCCATCTGTTTGATTTTCGCAATCTCTTCCAGCCGGAGCAAGTCGTCGCGCGGGGGCTTGTCTACCACGGCATCGGCCGCCCCGTTGAGCCGCCCATTGGCAAGGTTTCCTCCTGTCGTCGAGGCGGTGGCCTTCCGGCGCGCACGGATGTTGCAGCTTCACCTCGATAGATCGATCAATCAAGAATTTACCGGAGCCCGAGATGGATGCTTCAACCCAATTCGACAATGAACTTAAAGCCGCTGTCATTGCCCGACCCGGTGAAGTGACTGTGTTAAAGTCATCTCTCAGGCAGCCAGGAACGGGCGAGGTCCGCATAAGGTTGGAAGGATGCGGCGTATGTGCATCCAATCTCGTACCGTGGGCCGGCCCCGATTGGATGCAGTTCCCAACGGAGCCTGGGGGTCTCGGCCACGAGGGTTGGGGACGCGTCGACGCGGTGGGTGATGGCGTTGAAACCCTGAAAGTTGGCGACAGGGTGGCTGCCCTGACCTTTCACGCTTACGCCAGCCACGATTATGCGGCGCAGGATATGGTCGTATCGTTGCCAACGGAGCTCGCAGACACGCCCTTTCCTGGCGAACCCCTCGGCTGCGCCATGAACATATTCAAGCGGGCGGACATTCGTGACGGACAGACCGTCGCCATCGTCGGTATCGGCTTTCTTGGTGCCTTGTTGACGCAGCTTGCATCGAAGGCCGGTGCGCGCGTGCTCGCGGTATCGAGGCGCAAGGTGGCTCTCGAGGTCGCCAGACGCATGGGCGCAACAGAGACAATCGTCATGGACGACCATTGGCGTATCATCGAAGAGGTAAGGGCCCTCACCGGTGGACGTTTGTGTGATCGGGTGATCGAGGCTGTCGGGATGCAATGGCCGCTTGATCTTGCTGGCGAACTGACGATGGAACGGGGCCGCCTGATCATTGCCGGCTATCACCAGGACGGGCTTCGTCAGGTCAACATGCAGCTCTGGAACTGGCGCGGTTTGGACGTCATCAACGCCCATGAACGTGATCCGGCAATCTACATCGCAGGCATGCGCGAGGCGGTCACAGCCGTAGCCGACGGTCGCCTCGAGCCGTCATCTCTGTATACACACCGATATCGGTTGGAAGAGCTGGGGAAGGCGCTGGATGACACCCGCGATCGTCCCGATGCATTCATCAAGGCGCTGGTGATAAACATATGAGTGACCAAGACTTTCACGGCAAACCTGCTCGGGTTGGTTTCCTCGGTGTTGGTTGGATCGGCCGACATCGCATGGAGGCAATGATAGCGAGTGGTCTTGTCGAGGCCGTAGCGCTTGCCGACCCTTCCTCGCAGATGCTGCTTGCGGCGTCGAAGGCAGCTCCCAGAGCAAGACATTTCAGGAGCCTCGAAGAACTACTGGCGGAGGATCTCGACGGTGTTGTGATTGCGACGCCGAGCTCCCAGCATTCAGAACAATCCGTACATGCCTTGCGTGCCGGCATACCAGTCTTTTGCCAGAAGCCCCTTGGTCGTAACCGCGAGGAAGTCATAGCTGTTGTCGACGCTGCCAAAGCCGTTGATCGACTTCTTAGCGTTGACCTTTCCTATCGCCATACGCAGGCGATGCGTCGCATCAAGGATCTCATGAACGCTCAGGAACTTGGAACGATCACAGCTGTCGACCTGACATTCCATAACGCATACGGGCCCGACAAGCCATGGTTCTATGACAGGCGCCTCTCGGGTGGCGGATGTGTCATCGATCTCGGTGTGCACCTGATCGACCTTGCTCTGTGGGCGCTCGACTTTCCTGAGGTGGTCACAGTTGAGAGTCATCTGATGTCGCAGGGTCAGCCGATAACAAGGATAGCGGAGGAGGTGGAAGATTTTGCGGCAGCGACGTTGCAGCTGGCATCGGGTAGCGTGGTTCGCCTGGCTTGCTCATGGCGCCTCAATGCCGGATGCGACTGCGTCATCGATGCCAGCTTTTACGGAACGCAGGGCGGGGCGGCGATGCGCAATGTCAATGGATCCTTCTTCGACTTTATAGCAGAGCGATTTTCAGGCACGACGAGCCAGCGCCTGGTCGATCCTCCTGATGAATGGGGCGGACGCGCGGCTATCTCCTGGGCGAAAAGACTTTGCGAAGGAAAAGGCTTTGATCCTGCCGCCGAGCGGCTGATCGCAGTCGCGGATGTGATCGATCGCATCTATACCTCTCCCCGCGCCGAAAAGGTATCTTAAGCGACGTAGGATCGAGACGCGCTTCAATCCCTCGCGACAAACTTGTTGAAACGGCTCGTCTTGCCGTCGTTTGTCTTGTCCTGGTAGAGAAAGGCCAGCTTGTTTTCGTCGAAGATCTTGAAGAATTCTTCCCAGTCGATTTCTTCGAATTCCTCTTCCCTTTCGCCAAAATCGATACGCAGCACGCCGCCCTTCCCTTCGGTACGGATGACGGACGGACGCCCCTTTCGCTCCTTCGCCCATTTCTGGATCTTGTCATGGTCAGTTGTTGTTTGCGAGCTGCTCATTGTCACTCCTCGTGGTTGGCGCAGTTTCAGGATCCAAGGACGGGATAGTCTGCAAGGGTTGTCCGGCGCGCCGGTGGCACCATCCTGTGGTGGACTTCCGCCGCAACGACACGGGTGTACGTTGGTCAATGCAGCTGTGTCGTGGCCTTAACTTAAACTGCTCACCAAAGTTCCGTGGACCTCAGGCTCAACAAAGATCAGTGAACGGCCGACCACTCCGTCAGGTGCAACACGATATCGGCACGGTTCGAGGTGTGAGGTTTGATTGCGGTCGAGCTGCAGCTTAGCTGGACCAAGCGCCGCTTTCAAAAGGACGAAGCCCAATGCAAGGCTAGCAAGCGTTGGCTATGAGCCGGACATATGGGCAGGGCCGGCGCTAAAGGGAAAGAGATCACCAACGATCTTTTACTTAGCAAGCTGCCGAGTTTTTAGTTAGGTCAGTCCGGCGCAGGCAGCTTAACGTAAACCAAAGCCCGGCACCTCCAGGTCTTCATTGCCATACCAGGCACAGTTGGATAGAGGCAGTGGAAAGAGAGCTGCAAGGCGGGCGCTCAAGGTCGTTTCGTGGCAGGCACGTCAACAGCGACAGGAAAGCAACACGGATTAGCCAGCGGCTCCCGCCAATGCCAGGACCACGTGGAAGCCAAGGACTGAAGCCATCGTCGTTGGATTTGGCAGGAGAGAGCACTTCGCAATCCGGTTTGTCTACGCTTGCGCTGGTGTACCAGGTGCATGCGCTTTCATTTTCTAAGGCCCCAGAGTTTCATGAGCTCCAGCGGGGCCGATATCCCAGCCTCGATAATTTGCCGATCACTTGGCGCTTCTAGCTACTGGCCATCAGGATGGCATATTGCTCCTTGCCAAGTATGTCCTGAAGCGTAAGTGGTCCCGGCGGGATGGTCCGCCCGCTCGACACGTTCTTGAGTGATGTCCGAACGAAAGGTATTTCAAGGACAGTCCCGACCCAGAATTCATCAACGGCAGCCCCGTCAGCTGCGATATGTCCGAGCATGAGACGGGGCACGACAATCAGCAGCTGAAGGTCACCGAGAACCCGGGCGAATGCAATGACGTTGCGGCTTCGCGGACCAACTGCTGCGACGGGAACATAGTCGCCTCGCTGGAAAAGATCCGCATGCTCCTGTCGCAGATGCAGAAGGGTTGTGATGATCCGCTGCTTCCGGTACTCGAAATCATGGAAGGCACTTCCTTCATCTTTACCGGCCAATAGAAGAGCCAGATGGTCAAAATCCACCACGCGACGATTGTCGGGATCGACCAGACTGAAGTCGGATGCTTCGCTCCCTTGATAAATATCCGGAATACCCGGAGCAGAAAGCTTGATCAGGGTCTGGGAGTAAGAGTTTATTGCCCCGGCAGCGACAAATGGTGTCAGTGTTTCCAAGAAGTCTCGACGAAAATCTGTGTTCTCCTCCATCGCCAACGCCGCCGCGTAGTCTTTCACGGCATCTTCGTAAGCCGGATCCTGTTCATTCCAGCTGGTTGTCAGTTTTGCTTCCCTGACCGCCTTTTCTGCGTAGGCGACAAAGCGGGAGGTAATGTTTTTCCCTTCTTCTGAAGAGTTGCAGACCCACGCGCCGACAAGCGCCTGATACAGCATCCATTCGATCTCGGGTTCTGGCACGAGCCTGCCTTTCAACCTCGTGCGGTGGCGAGAATTCATGGCCCGCCAACGCCTTACAGCCTCTGTCCAGATGGTCGGTGCCTCGCTGAGTGCATAGAGCCTGGCACGGGCGTCCTCACCCCGTTTAGTGTCGTGTGTAGACGTTGCTGACAATCCTTCCGGCTGTCGCTCTTGCCGGTTGATCATCAGGTCGTGAAACACGCCTGTCCCGCCCGGTGAAGAAGCCGGCTCTCCTCCCACTTCATTGGCGGCAAGCAACCGGTTGAACCTGTAAAAGAGGGTGTCTTCCAGGGCCTTTGCCATGATTGGTCCGCTCAACTGCTGGAACCGCGATCGAAGCTCGTGCTCGGAACCATTTTCAAGCACGCTCACGATCCAATCCAGCGCGTCCCGGCGAACCACGTGGCGCGCCGCTTCCGCGGCCACGGTTTGGACAATGGCCTTATCCTGTTCACCAAGAACGCCCCTGCCGCCATAGGTGCGGTATACGGGAAACGCAACAAGCAGCTCCGTAATTGCTGCTGCAATCTCGTCTTCAGCCAGGTCCGGACGAGCCTTGCCCACCAAGCGCACGAGCCTATCCTTTTCCCCCTTGAAATTCTTGGCGACCATCTGGCGCTTCGCGTTACGCAGGCCCTGAGCGTAGTTTGATGCCACAGGAGCGAGCTCGGCATAATCTCTGCTGATGAGCTGCATTCCATCCGGATCGATGAACAGGTGTGACAGGGCGGTAATGAATTCGTAGCCTGTCGTTCCCTGGACCGGCCAGTCCAGAGAAAGTTCCTCGCCCTTAGCAAGTATCTTTTCGACCACGACAAAGACGTCAGGTCCGACCCGATCGCGAAGTTTCCTCAGATAGGCCGTGGGATCGGTCAGACCATCAATGTGGTCAAGACGCAAGCCTTGCACCTGACCGGATCGAACCAGCTCAAGGATCAGGGCATGGCTCGCATCGAATACGTGGCCGGCTTCAACCCGGAGTCCAACCAGCCCGGTAACTTCAAAGAAGCGGCGGTAGCTCAAGTGTGAGGATGCCTCTGTCCAGTGGACAAGCCGCCATGCCTGGGCTTCATGCACTGCAGAGATATTTATGCCAGTCGCCAAATCGGTGCGCGCCAGCTCGACGCTGCCTGGTTTCAGCGGCAGCAGAGTTTCGAAATAGGCGAGGCTATATTCTCCCGTTTCAGCGTTGCGCCGGACGGCAAGTTCGTGATCTGCCAGCGCCTGGTCGAATGTCTTGCCCAGGATTGGAAGTGTCAGCGGCTCGCTCCAGTCTATGTCGAAGTAGTCGGCATGGATGCTGGACCGGCCGTGCTTGAGCACATCGGCCCACCAGGAATTTTCAACCGAGGCTGCCATATGATTGGGCACGATATCGAGGATGAGTCCAAGTCCTGCATGTCTCAGCGTCTGCGACAGCTTGTCAAAACCAGTCCGTCCGCCGAGGTCGGAATCGATCTCGTTGCAATTTGTGACATCGTACCCGTGCGTCGAGCCCTTGGTCGCTGTGAAAATCGGAGAAGCATAAAGGTGGCTTACACCGAGGTCACGCAGATACGGGACAGCCCTTGCAACATGCTCGAATGTTACCCCGTTTCGGAACTGGACACGGTAGGTAGATGTCGGGACAATCATCGATGAATACTCCAGCGAACGAACCAGGGTGAAAGTTCCCCGCTCGTCACCGATCCGGTTGAAAAAAAAGCTGGGAGCAGCTTGGCATCATCGCCGAGCAGGACTGTGCTTTTGCTAAGGTTGCACAAAAGTACCAGTGTGTCGCCGTCAGATGCGGTCCATTCAACGCACAGCGCACCGCCGGACAAGACCTTAAACATGCCCTGCGCATTGATCTTTCTTAAGAAAGGAACGATCCGTTCGTGCCTGACGCAAAGCACATCCTTGTAAAATCGAAGCCATGGTGCGGAGGCAGCCAGATTAGCCCAATCGAGCTTTGCAGAGGAAAATGTCGTTTCGGCCGTCGGATCCGGAAGATCATCTGCGTCAAAACCTGGCAGTCGCGAAAGTTCCTTTTTTCGCCCGCTTCTGACCTTCTCGTTAAGATCAGCATTAAAGTCGCAGAAGAAGGGGAATGGCTCGCGCGCGCCCCATTCTTCTCCCATGAAAACCATTGGTATCTGTGGAGCGAGAAGGTAGATGGCGGCGATTGCCTTTAGAGCGTCATCGGCATGTGAGGCCGCCATTCGATCACCGAGAGCGCGGTTGCCGATCTGGTCGTGGTTCTGAATGAATGACACGAAGGCTGTTGGAGGCAACGATTTCGTTGACTTTCCCCTCATCTCACCACGATAGGGCATATGTTCACCCTGGTAGACGAAACCTTCGGCAATCGCCTTGCCGATCGTTTCGTTGCCTTGCCCATAGTCCGCATAGTAGCCGAAGGTTTCCCCGGTCGCGGCAACATGCAGGACGTGATGGATATCGTCGTTCCACTGTGCGGAAAACAGCGGCGCCCGGCCACGTTCATCGCGTCTCAGCAGGTCGCTATCGTTGTTTTCGTTTTCTACGACAAGGTGAATCGTCCGCTCGCCCGCTGCCATGCGAACCCGTCGCGCCAGTTCGCAAAGCACATGCTCTTTGGAATCATCATTCATTGCGTGGACCGCATCAAGCCGCAGTCCATCCAGTCGGAATTGCGTAACCCAGTAGATGGCGTTTTGGATCACGAATTCCCGAATGAAATGCGATCCCTCCGCGTCAAAATTGACACCATTCCCCCATGGTGTCTTATGGCGATCGGTAAGCAACGGGGCGTATGCGGACAGATAGTTTCCATCCGGTCCGAAGTGATTGTAAACGACATCCAAAAACACGCAGATGCCACGTTGATGCGCGGCGTCCACGAGCCGCTGCAGGTCCTGCGGCCGCCCGTAGTTACCATCCGGAGCGTAAGGGAGAACGCCATCATAGCCCCACCCCCACTGGCCCGGAAAATCTCCCACCGGCATGATCTGGATTCCTGTGACACCAAGCTCCTTGAGATGATCCAGCCGTTCGATTGCGGCAACAAATGTGCCGGACTTGGTGAAAGCGCCGAGATGGAGTTCATAAAGAACCAGCTCTTCCCATTCTCTTCCTGTCCAATCGTTGGCGATCCATTGGTAGGATGCGAGGTCGATAACCTCGCTTGGCCCATGAACATCTCTTGGTTGGAAGCGGGACGCTGGATCCGGAACTACAAGTCCATTCTCCAGGATGAATGAATACGCCGAGCCGGCCCCTACCCCGTCCAGCTCAAATCGGTGCCACCCGCCCGCTTCCCTTGTCATCTCGACCGGCTCCAGTCCATCCACATCGAGACGGATGTGTTTTTGGAGTGGTGCCCAAAGCCGGAACTCAACGGACCGAGGGCCCAGACGCGGCCCGAAATCAAAATTGAACACTTGTGACACCTATCATCTTCACCACAGAGTCATCGTCATGAGACTTGGAGCCGACGCTCCAGCAGGGATTGGCCATCGTGCCTTGAAAATGCAAAGTCGGTCCTGACGCTGGACGGTTCTCTGATCTTGCTGCGGGTTGAACAGAACGACCCTAATGTCGGCGAGCGATTTTAGTTCCGCGCCCTTCGGATCTTGGTAGGCACAAAAGACGAAAAATTTTCATCTGGTCAGGAACTGTGGCTCATATTGCCCGTTTCAAAGCGCGGCCAATCAAACGGCGGTGAGCGACCCGCACATTATCAAGTTTTGCTCACGATATCGGAGATTCCCAAAATGCACGACAGCAGACATGAGTGGATTGCAGCACGAGCCTACGCTTTGTGGGAGCAGGCGGGAAAGCCCCTTTGGGAGGACCGGGAACACTGGCAACAGGCTGTTCTTGAGCGTGACCTTCTGGAGCGCACGCGAGCAACGGTTGACGGGCAAGAGGTCATGGATCGTGCCCAGGCTCGTCGCGAATCGATGCCAAGCAACAGCAGCATTCTTGTGGTAGAGGACGAGCATGTGCTGCGCTATGACACTGTGGATTTCCTTGAGCAGGCCGGGTACCGGGTACTTGAGGCGGCGAACGCCGATGAAGCCATGGTGCTTTTGAAAGGGAACGAAGTCCATACGCTCTTCACCGACATCGATATGCCTGGCACCATGGACGGCCTCGGCCTGATCAAGACGGTGCGTTCCCGCTGGCCTTCGACAAAGTTGATCGTGACATCGGGCCTCATCAAGCTGTCCCATCAGGACCTTGAGACCGGTGTACACTTTCTCGCAAAGCCGGCGGGAAACCTCGAACTCCTGAAGTTGATTGCATGAGTTAAATGGTAGCTGGCCCTCAAGATCGGGCTTCATTGCGGCTCCGGCTCTTGGGCAACGTAAGAAGAACGTGCCATGAGTGCCTTTATTTCAGCCACCGCCCTGGTTTCTGCTTTTCTTGTCGTCCTTCATCCGACCCGATGGGCACTCGTCGGCGCCTGCATCCTCAACGGAGCGGCATCCGCATATGGCTGGTGGGAGCTCATAAATAGCTGAACTCAGCATATCGCGAGGACAGGAGAGTCTGGATTTCGTCTCGGCAGGGGGAGAGCGTGGTGTCGGCCAAAGTGTGCCCTATAGCCGGTTACCGCGCGCAGTTTACCAAGATTTCCCCGGATGTTGCAAGCGCCGGCAGTTGCGGTTGCTCGGATCTGCGACTGATCTGGTATCGTTCAGCTAATCTCCTCGATGAAATGGGCTTCTATCATCGGTGTGAGTTGCGCGCTTTATGCGTCGACTTTTGCGTCTGCACATGCCCTCAGCATTATAACACCCGTAACCACACAACGAACGATCGTTGACCAACGTGCCTTGGCCGCATTTGCTTCTGAAGCAACTGATACCAGTTCACATCAATCATCCCTGTTGTCACCCAATGAGATTCGCCACATCAAATGGTGTGCCAGGCGCTATCGATCTTATCATGCTACGGACAATACGTATGCCATGTCAGAAGGCGCTCGTGCGCCGTGTCGCTCCCCATATTGAACAGTATAGAAAACCGTGTGCGGGTTGAAAGAACGTCTGTAGCCTCGGCGCTCTCTTTGAGCCGGATCAAAATGGTGGCAGGGCTTCGAAAAAGCCGCGAAGATGTTTTCACGCACGCGAGCGATCCGGACCGCTTCCGCCAACAGTGTATGAGCGTATTTCAGCGTCGATCGAACCCACCAGCGATAGCCTCTCTACGAAAATGTGCGGGTTGTAAGGCTTCGATATAAATGCGACGCTGTCACCGAATTCTGACACATCGACGTCACGTCCGGACGTCATCCAGACGGGTATGGACGGTTTCGTGAGCACTAGCATCCGCGCCAAGTCAACGCCACTCAGACCGCCGGGCATATCGACGTCGGTAATAGCAGCGTCAATATCGTCGTGCGCCCCAAGAGCTGCAATCGCTTCGAGCACGTTGCAGCATTCGATGACGTTATGACCCTCGCAGATCAGCTCGTCAGCAAGCGCAAAGCGGATTAGGGCTTCATCTTCGACTATGAGAACTGTTGCCATACTCGCCGTCTCCGTTATCTGACACTGGCAGAACGCAAAGTGGCTCGAATTGACACATGCCACTCATTCCTACTTTCTCTTATGCTTAACAAAACGGAAACGGTGATCCGAGATTATCCTGAAAGCCAATTCTGGAGTTCTGCTCGACAGCCTCGAGTGAAGGTTCGAGATTACCGATCTCGAAGCAGTCATGCTCACGGACGCGATCTAACGGTCAGCCGGCAACCTTCAAAGAGCAGGCGTTGAATACTGACGTTCGGTTTGAAGCCTTTCCACTTATTTCACCAGCAGTCGACTTGCCGTAACGGCGACATCCGATGACTGGTTTCCGCGACGAACAGAGGCGCGTGTGCTTCCTACACGAGCTATACTGAACTAATGGCTCAGTATTTATGTCCACCCCTTGATCTCTCGTTTGCGGCGCTGTCAGATGCGACCCGCCGGGGGATCATCGATCAGCTTGGGCGAGGAGACGCGTCGATCACCAGTCTCGCGGACAAGTTCCAAATGACGCTGACTGGCATGAAGAAGCATGTCCGGGTTCTCGAGCGGGCGGGGCTCGTCGTCACGAAGAAGCTCGGACGCGTGAGAACCTGCAAGCTTGGGAAACGTGGCCTCGAGGCAGAGGCCGCCAAGTCTCTCGGGATCACGAATGGCGGCTGGGGAGATGATTATTTGTGGCATACAGTGCAGCTCGCTCGTCATCGGTGCCCCGCGTCGAAAGCCATTATCAATCTCAACGGCACTGACATGCAGGCCGGTCTTCTGAAATTCATCCCAGGGGTCGAGCGGCTTACTTCGCAGCGCCTCCCGCTTCTCTTCACGTTCCCGAACTTGCTCAATCGCTTCGCACATGATCCGGACTTCGGCCAAGTGTTGGCGTATGCCGGAGCTCTACGACTGGGATCATCGCCCGACCTCCATTCGGCTCCGTAAAACTACCCAAAAGATGCAGGGCACCCGATCGAACTAATCGAACATTCGAGCGTTCAGCGTTATCATTATCTGCAACCTCGAAACAAAGTCGCTTTCATCGGGACTGCCCTGTGACCTATCCGCAACTTCGCTCCGAAGACCCAGAGCTGGCGACTGAGTCGCGCGGCGGATTGCCCGCGCTGGTAATGGCCGCACTTGGCGTCGTGTACGGCGACATTGGGACCAGCCCGCTCTATGCGTTTCGTGAGGCGCTGCACGCGACGGGCGGTTCTGGATCGTACCGGGAGAACGTGCTCGGCATTCTATCGCTGATCGTGTGGGCACTCACGATCGTGGTCACTGTGAAGTATGTCACGTTCGTTCTCCGGGCAGACAACCGCGGCGAGGGTGGAACGCTGTCCCTGATGACCCTTGCTCGACAGAGCTTCGCCGAAAAGCCCGCGTGGATCCTCGTCTTGGGTGTCGCAGGCGCGTCGCTGTTTCTCGGCGACGCAATCATAACGCCTGCAATCTCGGTCTTATCCGCGGTAGAAGGGATTCAAGTTATCACGCCGGGACTGTCGGGATGGATAGTGCCAATCACCGTTACCATCATTGCTGTGCTGTTCTTCGTTCAGCGCTTCGGGACCGGCGGCGTCGCCTCGGTGTTCGGTCCTGTCATGGCGGTTTGGTTTTTGGTTCTTGGTGTAAGCGGAGCCATCCACATTCTCGATGACGTGGAAATCTTTAGTGCCATCAATCCCCTATACGGCATTCTCTATGCGTCCAGCAATATCGGGCACGCGATCGCAGTCCTTGGGGCGGTTTTCCTCGCGGTCACTGGAGCCGAGGCGCTTTACGTCGACCTGGGGCACTTTGGCAGACGACCGATCGTGATGGCTTGGTTTTCGCTGGTCTTCCCATGCCTGCTTCTGAACTACTTCGGACAGGGCGCGTTCGTCCTCGCGAATCCAGGCATGACGGAGCACCCGTTCTTCGGCATGCATCCGGAATGGGCACGTGTGCCGATCGTCTGTCTGGCAACCGTGGCGACGGTAATCGCCAGCCAGGCGGTGATTTCGGGGGCATATTCGCTTGTTCGTCAGGCAATGCACTTGGGGCTACTGCCACGCCTGCAGATTCTGCATACCTCCGAGACGCACTCCGGGCAGATCTTCATGCCGCAGGTGAACTCGTTCCTTTTCGTATTCGTTGTCGCGCTTGTTTTGTATTTCGGGAGTTCCAGCGGACTGTCCGCCGCCTACGGCATTGCAGTCACAGGTGAGATGCTGATCACCAGCGTTCTGCTGTTTGTGGTTATGAAGCACATCTGGAGGTGGACAACGGCGACCACTGCGGTGGTCATCGTTCCCCTTTTCCTAATAGACGCCGGGTTCTTCGTCGCAAATATTGCCAAGTTTCCCGAGGGAGGATGGGTTCCGGTCTGCGTTGCCTGCACCATGGGCCTTATCATGCAGACATGGATGGCAGGCCGGCGGCTTCTCGCCGCCCGAACGCGTGCAGACGAGGTGCCGCTTGAGGGGATTATTCACAGGCTAGCCAAGAAACCGCCTTTGATTGTGCCTGGAACGGCAGTCTTCCTGACAAGCGACGTCGAGGGCGCGCCAACGGCGCTGCTGCACAGCCTCAAGCACTACAAGGTCCTCCACGAACACAACATAATACTGAGCGTGGTCACCGCGACGGAACCGTTTGTGCCTGACGAGGACAAGATCTTCCTTGAAAGCTTCAGCCCGCTGTTTAGTCGACTGGTGATCACATTCGGATATATGGAAACGCCCAACATCCCGCGCGCGCTGGTGCTCGTGCGCAAGCTCGGCTTGAAGTTCGATATCATGTCGACGTCGTTCTTCTTGTCGCGGCGGACAATCTTCCCCTCGAAGAAGGGGGGGATGCCCTTCTGGCAGGACCGCCTGTTTATCGTGCTCGCCCAGAATGCAGGCAACGCGACCGACTATTTCAGCCTTCCGAGTGGGCGAGTGGTGGAGCTTGGCCTGCAAACCGTCATCTGATTGAGGGGAGCGGACGCAGGGGCTATTGGAGTTCACCTTTCGGAACCGCAAAGGCGCGTATGACGTTTCCGCAGCGAAGGAGATGATCGATGGTAAGACATGGTGCGACAAATGAGGCCTCGGAAGTCGATTTGGCCCGGAGGGTTTCGTCTGAAGCGCATCAGGGGCAGACCGACAAGATGGGCCAGCCTTACGTCAACCATTGCGCGCGAGTGGCTGATCGCGTCCAGGATGCAAAGGAGAAGACGGTCGCCTTTCTTCACGATATTGTCGAAAAGTGCGACGGTTGGGATTTCGACCGCCTTCGGCAACTTGGCTTCAGTAACGAGGTCGTCGAGGCAGTCGATGCCCTCACCCATCGCCAGGCCGAAACTGACGATCAGTTTGTTGTCCGGGCAGTGGAGAACAAGCTCGCCTGCCCCGTTAAAATCGCCGATCTCCAAGATAATCTGTGGCAGGCCAACAGTGTCGGCTCGGATCCCGCGAAATATAAGCGAGGCCTGGAATTGGTCGCCATGATGCAAGCGGACCCGGGTTTGACTGACTTGACGTGACGGCGCCTTGGATGCCCCGCCTAACTGCGCAAGCGGTAGCTTGGGCCTCGAGTATTTAACCGCGCAGCACCTGTGTTGGCGAGTTCCTCGAAATCGTAACCAACTGATTTGCACGGAGCCCATAACATTCAACGGAAGCTATCTATGCATTTTCTTCCGCCACCGTTGCTGACGAACATCATAGCCTGATCGAAGAGTCGTCCCCACCATGTACGGATAATATAGCTTTTGCGCCAAAAAAGATGGCAGCGACGACGATCGTCCGACGCTTGCCCATCGCCAAAACTGAACTGTAGCTTTGTCTCGTGGCAAAAAGCGGATGCGCGAGCAAATGTCAGGGCGCAACGTTCCAATGTCCGGCGTTCGAGCCTGATCGGCATACGAAGGTCACGAATACGACCGATAGGACGCCCCAATGCCACCTCCAAACCATGCGGAATCGCCGAACTTAAGCTTGAAACCGTCCAGCGTCGTCGACAAGCGATCGCGCAAAGGCATCCTGTTGCTCGGTCAGCGAACGCTCATGACGTCAACTCCTTTGCTTCCAGCGTTGCTAGCCAGTCCTATATATCAAGTGAATTCCCGATGGCGCTATTAGCTGAGAATGCCTCTCCGCTCACCCCTCATATATCGATTGTGCGTTGTTGGAGCATGCTATCGTGGCGCACCAGACCTGCCGAGGCCAGTAACGGCGCAGACGACGTACAAGACCAGAAAAGCGGGCAAGAAATTTACCGACGTCCTTGAATGCGCCCACGAGGGTAAGAAAATCGTCGTCGTGCGCGGCAACGGGGTCTGCGCGCCTCGGCCCGGCCAAACGGCGGCAAGCGCCCATTTGCGCTCTCGCCTCCCCTGCCCTGAAATCGACGATCCTGGCTGTCGGTCCGCGCTACGCCGCGGCGGAGAATGTCCAAGAGTGCCGAGGTCGAGCAGACCGGCTGGCCAAGCTGCTAGCCACACAGCAGCGACAGCCTGCGCGACATCCGCCACCAGGCGATCCTGATGGTGGCCTTTGCATCCGGTGGCCGCCGCAGCGAGGTGGCCGGCGTGCGCCGCGAACAGATCGCTGTCAAAGAGCCTATTACTACGAAGACGGGGCTTCCCTCCTCCTCTTTGTCGATCCACCTTAGCGCGCACCAGGACAAGAGCGGCGACCGGGATGAAATGGTCTACCTCACTGGCCGGCAGGTCGAGGCACTCAATGTATGCCTTTGAAGCCTACAGAGTCGCCTGGGCAGCGTGTTTCGCGCGATTGGTCGCCGGGGTGTCCGTCGTCGTCCTCAATCCAAAATCGCTCAAAGATATCGTGAAACAGGTGCGACGCTTGCCGGGCTCGACCCCAGCGATCCGCGCCGATTAGTATCTGACTGTAGCGCCCAATCGTCGCGTTCCGCTGCCTGAGGCGATGGAGCAATCCGGTCCCATCCGTCCAGCAGGCGGCGGCTACTACAGCAATGCGTCGCGGCGAAGCGGGCGCGCCACCCGCCTGCTCCAAGCTGCCGCCGCCGCGAAGCTGACCTTCAATCTACCAGATTTGCAAGGCCGGAAAACCTCATCGGTGCACCACCGCCTCGCCGGCTGCATGCGTCCCCCACAGCGGAACAGTTCAATCCACGGTGATTTCATGACGCCACGATCCTGTGGGTTGCCAGCCGCGAGCTGTTGAAGCCTCGAACGAAGTGGACGATGCTCGCCTGGAATCAGAGGAGCACTCACAATGCAGTCCGGCTTGGCGACGATTACGATTGCTGACGATGGCCATAGCGAGCACGTCGCCTTCGAGCTCTCTAACCGTTCGGGGCTTCTGTTTGCGCGCCAAGACCTTCTGATGAGGGCCAAGCACGCAAAGGCCGTGCGATTAGCATTTCTGACAGCAAGGTCGGAGCATCTTATTCGGATCGGAAATGTAGACGACAGCTGTGCAAACTTCTCCATCCTCAAGGATCTCGACCCATCCTGACAATTGGAACGGGCAATCCGAGATTCGACTTTAATCGAAGAGGAAACCACTCTGGGCCCGCGCCCGATCAGATTGATCGAATGCAGCAAGTGGCGCCCCCGCACAAGGCAACTTTCCACCTGTAGCATGCTCTGGCCGTTCTTCGTCCGCATTCCACCTGAAATGACTGGCTCTTCACCACGCTTGGAAAAGCAGCTATCAAGCGGCGCTTCATGAGTGCAGTCGCTTATCAGAGGTAGCCGCCCGCCGCTTCCGGGCCGTCGGAGTTCCGCCACGGCCTTTGAACAATCCACCGTCCACGGCAGGCGCCGCCGTGGACGAGAACCAAAGACGCGCAGGCACGCCAAAAGGCGACCATCGGCAACACCACCCAGAGCGTCACTGGAAACGTTGCAACCCGATCAAGAAAAGCAATTTCTGCAAACCCAAGAGGGCAGACACACAAAACGTCGAAGATGCTGTGCCGACATTGACCAACATGCGGCTCGCGGTTCGTAAAGACAGCGCAGTAGAGACTCGGTCATCAGCGCCGTCTTGATTTCCCTCTCATTGCCGGCGGAAGAATTTGTCGCCCCACGATGAATGTCGCGGCGTACGGAGGAACTCTAAATGCCCGGCATTAGGAGCGGTCGCTAATTCCCCGAGGTTTCCTAAGCAATAATTCAGTGGACAAAAGCTGATTCCGACCTGAGTGAGCATGATTCTTTTGACAGCCGTGCAAACGCCCAAAATATCTCGAAAAATCAGGGAGTTGATTCGCTTTTAACGCTCTGTCGCACGCACATCGCCATCAGAAGGCGTTTCTCGCTGAGAACCGGGTATATTAAGCCTTTGTTAACTAAAAACTTCTTGCGCCGTTCAGAGAATCGCATCTAAATCACGCTTAAGATGCAAATCGCTTGAGAAAAGCGTTATTCCGGAAAATGGCAAGATATGAACATGGCACCAGTCTTCATCGAAGACCTTGAGTTTGACAAGGAAATCCTTGAACAAGGCGAACTCATTTCCGACAAGCTGAACATGCTTCGGTTGGAGCAATACCCACCGAACGCTATGAAGGGCCTGAGGCACTTCTCGTTGGCCGAGGTGGCCGAGTACCTCGGCGTCACCCAAAACCATATCAAGAAGCTCCATCTCGAAGGCAAGGGCCCTGCGCCTCAGCTGTCGGGCTCTGGACGCCGCTCGTACACCGCCGAGCAAATGATGGAACTGCGTCGCTACCTCGACAAGCATGGCCGATCGGATTTTAAGAAGTATGTGCCGCATCGCCGCAATGGCGAAGAACTGCAGGTCATCTCCGTTGTCAACTTCAAGGGCGGCTCGGGCAAGACGACGTCGGCAGCCCATCTCGCGCAATATCTGGCGCTTACCGGTCACCGCGTGCTCGCCGTCGATCTCGATCCTCAGGCATCATTCACGTCGCTGCATGGCATCCAGCCCGAGCTCGACCGCAATCCATCTTTCTACGAGGCTCTGCGCTACGACAGCGAGCGCAAGTCGATCAAAGAGCTGATCCGGCCCACTAACTTCCCAGGCCTCGACATCGTTCCAGCAAATCTCGAACTGCAGGAATATGAGTACGAGACCCCTCTTGCCGCCTCATCCAAGAACCAGCAGGAAGGGAAGCTCTTCTTCACCCGCATTTCGCAGGCCCTTAAGGAAGTCGACGCTGACTACGATGTCGTCGTCATCGACTGCCCGCCCCAGCTTGGCTACCTCACGTTGACGGCGCTCAGCGCTTCTACGGCGGTTCTTATCACCGTCCATCCGCAGATGCTCGACGTCATGTCAATGAGCCAGTTCCTGTTGATGCTTGGCGGCATCCTTGAATCGATCAAGGGGGCAGGGGCCTCGGTCAAGCTGAAATGGTTCCGTTACCTGGTAACGCGTTATGAGCCGATGGACCAGCCGCAGGCGCAGATGGTCGGTTTCCTCCAGGCGCTGTTCAACAAGCGCATGTTGAAGAACCAGATGCTGAAGTCCACCGCGATTTCGGATGCCGGCATTACCAAGCAGACCCTGTACGAGATCGAGAAGTCGCAGTTTACCCGCTCCACCTATGAACGAGCGGTAGAGAGCCTGAATGCGGTCAATGGAGAGATTGTTTCCTTGATCCACGGCGCGTGGGGACGGAAGTGACGTTTTTGACAGCCGTGCAAACGATCAAAAAGTCGATTGCTTTCAGGGAGATGAATACCAAAGGCGGAGATGGAAATGGCTAGAAAGAACCTCTTTGCGAGCGTAACGGCGACGCTGGGCGACGATGTCGACCGCGCCGCCGTCACTGCGTCTGAAGCACGCGCCTCCTATACGCGGCGAGGGGCGTCACGCTCGATGATCCAGTCCCTTGACGAGCTTGCCGAGACCTCGATGCGGGTGCTTGACGGCGAGACTGTCATATCGCTCGATCCAGGCGATCTCGATGGTTCTTTCGTTGCCGATCGGATTGGCGACGACGACGAGGCATATACCAGTCTTCGGGAGGCTATTCGCCTCTCAGGCCAATCCACCCCAATCCTCGTGCGGCCGCATCCAACCGATGACGGCCGATACATGATTGTGTTCGGCCATCGTCGTGCGCGTGCCGCACGCGAGCTTGGTTTGAAGGTACGTGCCGTCGTCAAGCCGCTTGCCGATATCGAACACGTTATCGCCCAAGGCCAGGAAAATACCGCCCGCGCCGATCTGACCTTTATCGAAAAGGCGATCTTTGCCAGCAAGCTGCAGCGAAGCGGAATGTCCCGCGACGTCCTTAAGACAGCCCTTACCGTCGACGACAGCCTTTTGTCGCGCATGCTTTCCGTTGCCGAGGTCGTTCCTGGCAGCGTGCTGGACGCCCTTGGGGCTGCCAAGGGCGTCGGCCGAGATCGGTGGGAAGAATTGAAGAAACTCGTCCTCAATCCTTCTGTCGCTGAGCGAGCGCGCCAGGTGGTTGGGGAGGATGGCTTTGTCGCCTGCCCGAGTGAAGATGCGAGATTTCTTCACCTTCTAACGGCTTTGAAGAGCTCGACCAAATCAGGTCGTCCAGCCAAGCAAAAGTCCGCCGTTTCGGCCTGGGCTGCGGCAGATCAGTCTGTCAGCGTTACGGCAAAGCCCAAGGCAAACGGCCTGGTAATGGAATTCGGTCACTCGAAGGGCAAGTCATTCGGCCAGTGGCTTTCCAGCAATATGGACAGCCTCTTCGAACAGTATTCAAGATCATCCGAAAAACAGCAAACGGGAGATTGAACCGCAAAAGAAAAAGGCCCCCTCAACGTTGCCGCCGTGGAAGCCTTCCTCTGATCTAGACACCCAGAGAATCGCACTTCCTCGAATCACAGTCAAGAGTCTTTGGCACCGTTTTGGTGAGCAGTTTTCCTTTGCCTTCTGAAAGGTGAAAGAAAATGCAATGTGACCATGTGACGACGCCCTTTGGGCGGCGGCCGATGACGCTTGCTCTGGTGAAACGTCACCGAACGTTATCCGAGATCGAGCAGGGCAAGGCCATAAACAAGTGGAAGATCTTGCGAGACGTCTCGGAGGCGAAGCTTTTGCTTGGTCTCAAGGACCGGACGCTAGCAGTCCTGGATGCACTTTTGAGCTTCCATCCTGACAACGAGCTTCGGCAGGACAGCCAACTCGTCGTCTTCCCCTCAAACGCCCAGCTCTCGCTTCGCGCTCATGGCATCGCCGGAGCAACACTTCGCAGGCACCTCGCTCTTCTGGTAGAAACGGGGCTCGTGCTGCGCAAGGACAGCGCGAATGGCAAACGCTACGCCTATCGGGGGAGGGGAGGGGAGATCGAAGATGCCTTTGGTTTCGATCTGTCACCGCTTTTACGTCGTGCTGAAGAGTTCTCTGACATGGCCAGAGAGGTCGTTGCCAAGCGCGCAGCCTTACGCAGGGCCCGCGAGAGGTTAACCATCTGCCGGCGCGATGTTCGAAAGCTCCTCAATGTTGTCGTGGAACAGGGCATCGGGGGCGAATGGGGGACGGTGGAGACGGCCTATCAGCTCCTCGTAGAGAGGCTAAAAAGCGCCCAGTCCCTCGAGAATATCAATCACCTCGTCGAGGATATGCTCCGTCTCCAGGATGGCATCGTCAACGTCCTGAATTCACATCAGGATTTCGAGATCCCGGGCACCAATGGTGCTCATGATGAGCGCCACACACAGAGTTCTAAAACTGAATCTTATCTTGAATCTGAAAACCGTCAGGAAGACGAAAACGGCAACGCCCGGCAAAATCAGGACGCTCCCGTCGATCCTGGCCAATCATTGCCGCTTGGTCTGGTTCTCAGAGGCTGCAAGGACATCCGTGCCTATGGGCCGGCTGGCACTATCAGCAGCTGGCGCGACCTCATGAGTGCTGTCACCATTGTTCGCTCGATGCTTGGGATCAGTTCGACGGCTTTTGAGGACGCAAGTCAGGCAATGGGTCCACAGAACGCGGCCGTTGCCATCGCCTGTATCCTAGAGCGCGGACGTCACATTAACTCCGCTGGTGGCTATCTGAGGGATCTTGCGCGGCGAGCCAGACGAAAACAGTTTTCGCCTTTGCCAATGCTCATGGCGCTCATACGAGCCGATATGGCCCGCGATGGAAATCCCGGGTTTCGGGTGGATGGCGCCAATCCGTCTCATCGGAGGAAATGGTGAAGCGAAAAGACGTCAAACATTGCGCCAACTCGGATAACAGCCACGCCGGACAACGCCGCAAGACATGTTTATCTCCGCTATTCACCTCATTATTGCTGTAGCGAGGTGCGGAGATCTGTCACCACCAACGGAAGCGATGATCAATTTCACTTCCGTCGTTCTAGCTTATGCCAAGGTTGCAAGGGAGTTACAAATCTTGCCGGTCCAGGAGATCGGGACATAAATTACTACGAGCTCACTTTGCGGATCTTTTGTACACCGTGTGGCCGGTCAAGCAGGCTGGCGCGAATATGGTCTGACTTCGAGACAGCAGGCGCAACATCGTAAGTCTCCTTGGGACGAGTATCCGTTTTCTTGAAACGTTCGTGGCGCTCTTGGGCTACGAGGCGATCTGACATTGATACGGGAGCCTTTCGAATAGACTGAGTCCGGTTGAGCAACTGCAAAGAAATAGCGTTTGGAGTGAAGATAGGCACCCGTCGCCTTTCTAAAGGCAGTAAGGGTTGCTTCGGGCCTTATGTGCTGCCGGATCTGATGGCAGAGGCCGTAGGCAAACGGCTTTATCGGATCGCCGACTTGCTTGGTAAGACGTCAATGGGATTTGTAAGAAGCTCATTGATCGCTGCCGCTTTCGCAAGATCTGGCCAGGATTGGTCCGCGACTGAAGGTCCAGGGTCGTGTCATAAAGGTTACCTCTGACGTCTTCCTACGAAGCGGTCGTGAAATCAGTTTGAAGTGCCATTATCTGTGCAAGCAAGCTGTCCTTCCAAACCAATCTACTCCGCATATACGTTGCTAATGCAACCGCTGTCGGCGCTACCCGACTGCGCCAGGCGGTGCGTCGTTGGTCAGATATTCTTTGTATTGAACGGTATCGGCATCGTCAGTATAGACCTTTTCGGACTCTCCAGCCTTGAATCGGACGCCTGGCCCCCCACCATTTGAGCCGCCGGCAAACAGGATGACGCCGTACCTTTCGAATGCAGCCAGGATTTGCGGCAACATCGGTGTATTCATGGGCAGCGCGCCAACTCCCGCCTCCAAGCGCTCTACGTCTGCCACCCCGATACCCGCAGCGCTTGCCAAATCTTCGGCATGCCAGCCAAGAAGCGCTCTTGCTGAAGTCAGCTGTTTGCTCAAAACCATCGTCGGCTCCAAATTCCAAACCATTGATCGCGCCCCCAACGCAGGGGGCGGTGGCCTTGGTTTGTAAGAAACGATATAGTTGACGTGCCGTTCCAAGCAGCCGATTGGTGCGCGTCATCAGGCCCCGGTGAATGCGTGCCTTGAAAGCCAGGAACAATTACCTGATCGTGAAGCCATGCTCAAGCAACCCTGATTTCAAACGATCGATTATGTCGTGACGGGTCTCGGTCCATTCACTTGTCTTAGCCCAATACTCGATCTTAAGCACTGTTTTGTCAGCGGTCAGATCGTCCGAGAAGACACGGGGAGGTGGGTATTCCTTGACGCGCTCATCCGAAGACACGATCGTATGGACAGTGTGCTTGGCGCTGCCGATATCGGCGTCGTTGGCGATCGCGATGGAAAGCTCCTGGCGCCTGATTGGCTCCCTGCTATGGTTGAGGATTGGCGTGTTCCACAGCGTCGAATTTGGGGCCATCAGATAAAGACCGTCGGCCGTGCTAAGTTCGGTGGCGAAGAGGCCGATTTCCCGGATCACTCCTTTCACGTTCGCGGTCTCGATATACTCACCGACGCGAAAAGGTCGCAGCACGAGAAGCATGATACCTGCGGCAATGTTCTGAAGCGTTCCTTGCAGCGCAAGGCCAATTGCCAGTCCAGCAGCACCGAGAGCAGCAACAATCGATGTCGTTTGAACGCCAAATTGACCAAGCACCGTCACGAAGACCAGAATAAGCAGGCCATAATGCAGAAGGCTTTCGAAGAAACGGGCGAGCGTCTCGTCAATACCGTGGATGCTGGAGATCAGCCGATAGCCCGAGCGACTGATCACGCCAGAGAGGATCCATCCACCGACAAGGAGCACGATAGCGCCGACTATTGAAAACCCATAGGTAACGGCAAGGGCTGATGCTTGATTGAACGCTGTTCTAGTTGCAAGGACAACGCTCGCTGCTTGATTTTCCATGCCATGACCTAGCGTGATGAGCTTCCAAAAGAAGAGACGTGATCGGCGCAACTGGCGCTGCGCGATGAAGATCCGAAGATCGACTATGAAATGTGGAACGAGCGGCCCGATATTTGGTTCCTGGAAAACAAGATCCTGGTCAACTGCGGTCCGCAGGGGCTCGCCCATCGAACGATGGACAATATCCTTAAATGCCCGAGTGAGGGACGATGTCCCGAGAGGTTCTTATCCCGGTTGTCAAGCTGGGCTCTGCTTCATCACTGGTCAGGCTCATGGTTCTCTTCGAGGTCGGCGCTTCGACCGCCTCATCATGGCGTTGGATAGGCTCAGTCGACCAATGTGGTGTTCGCGGTTACCTGATAGACGGCACCGCACTCGCGGGATCGGTCATGACTGCGCCACCGTCCTGACCGGACGATCTGGCAGAGTTCAGCAAGTCATAGGTCAGTTCCGATTATGCAGTTGAATCGTGTGAGGACCAGCGGAAGGAGCCCGCTGCAAGTGACCCGTTCCCGGCTTGGTCCGGAAGGCTCGACGACCAAAAGAGCGACACCACATAGCGTAATCGCTCAGGGCCTAGCCTTCCAGGCGGCGGCTCTCCACACTGTCCCTTGTCAACCGTGGCCAGTGTGCCGAAGCTATGAGGAGAACCGCCATGAAGTATTATGCCGGACTGGATGTCAGCCAGCAAACAACCTCGCTCTGCATTGTTGATGAGGATGGCAGAATTGTCGCCGAACGGAAGGTTGCATCGTCTCCAGACGCGATCGCTGAGGCGCTGGAGCCATTTGCAGTCACTCGCGCAGGACTTGAGACCGGTCCCTTGTCGGTCTGGCTATGGAATGGATTGAGAGAGCGGGGCGTTCCCATCGTCTGCATGGATGCTCGCCATGCTAATGCGGCCTTGAAGATGATGCCCGCCAAGACGGACCGTAACGATGCCATCGGCCTGGCACAGATCATCCGTACGGGTTGGTGCAAGAGCGTTCATGTCAAGTCGACGGCCAGCTACGAGGCTCGGGCGCTCCTTGCCACCCGCAGCCAGTTCGTGCAAATCCGATGCGACCTGGAGAACCAGATCAGAGGTGTTCTTCGCACATTTGGCATCTTGTTCGGCAAACGCGTCGGTGGCTTCGCCAAGCGTGCCGAGGAAATCATCGACGGCGAGCTGCATGCGTCTCCCACAATCCAAGCTGTCGTGGAAGCCTTGATGCGGGCGCGTGCCAACATCCTTGAGCAGATCCGTCTTCTCGATGCGAAGGTTCGCTCCATAGCGCGACAGAACGCTGTAGTGCGACGCCTGATGTCGGTCCCCGGTGTGGGGGTTATCACTGCGCTCGGCTTCGCCGCGACCATTGACGATCCAACACGTTTTAAACGATCGTCCAGTGCCGGAGCATACCTTGGCCTGACACCTCGCATCTATGCCTCGGGCGAGACCATGAGATCTGGCCGCGTCTCGAAGCGGGGTGACGACTTCCTGCGGCGCAGCCTATACGAGGCGGCCAATGCGTTACTGACACGCATTCCGCAATTCTCTGTTTTGAAGAGTTGGGGCTTGCGCATTGCGCGACGGAGTGGCTATCGCAAAGCCAAAGTGGCCGTAGCGCGGAAGCTCACCGTGATCCTTCATGCCATGTGGATCTCTGGCGAATCGTTCCGCTGGTCCCCGCAAGATCCAAATGAGCATGTATGATCGAAACCGACCTATGACTTGCTGAACTCTGCCAGATCGTCCGGTCAGGACGGTGGCGCAGTCATGACCGATCCCACGAGTGCGAGTGCCGGCTCATCAGGTAACCGCGAACACCACATTCGTCGACTGAGCCTATCCAACGCCATGATGAGGCGGTCGAAACGCCGACCTCGAAGAGAACCATGAGCCTGACCAGCGATACAAGCCGAGCCAAGCTTGACAACCGCGATTAGAGAACTCCCTGGGGCATCATCGAGTCGAGTCAGGTTCGTTCGATCATCAAGACAACACATTCATCAGGTGCTGGCGGGCGCGGTTGACGCGGCTCTTTATGGTGCCGATCGGGCAATGGAAATGATCTGCCGCTTCTTCATAGCTGCGCCCATCGACGAAGACAAATTCGAAAGCTCCTCGGTACTTCTCCGGCAGGCGACCGCAGGCTTCCTCCAGTTCATGTCCACGAATTCGCCACTCCTGGTCTGGCTGCACGCTCTCACGAGACGACACGCATTCAAGGGCACCTACCGTTTCTCGCTTCGTCATCCGATATCGGGTGCAGAAAGTGTTTCGCATGATGGTGAAAAGCCATGACTTCAGCCGCGTACCCGGCTGATAGTGATCGAGGTGAACAAGCGCTCGAACGAGGGTTTCCTGAACCAGGTCCTCGGCATCCGATGGGTTGCGATAAAAGGTCCTGGCAAACGCACGCAGCGCTGGCATAAGCTGGACGATGTCCCGGCGCACGGAATCGGTTGAACTACGCAAGTGACTGGCCTTCCATTGGAGAGGTTTGGAGAAAAAAGGTCTGCCAGCCTTGTTCGTTCCACCATCAAACGGCTCTGTACGATACCGTGCCCTTAGCTATGAAGGCCCCCGTCCACAGGCGCTCGACTGCCAAAGAGAGCCATGGCAATTTGCCTTAATTCAAGGGGTCTTGCGCACAATTGGTATCCGCCATAGCGACCTTGAAGAGCCGGATCCACGTAGGCGGCCGCGAAAATGAAAGGGATGTTACGAGCGAGAAGCCGTTCGGCGATAAGAAACACAGCCTCGCCCTCGATGCTGATATCCAAAATCGCCGCGTCGATTTCTTCGCGATCCATAAGCGACAGACCGTCCTCAATAGATCCGACAGGCCCCAACACGATCGCGCCGCTCGCCTCGAGCATCTTATGGGTCTCTTCGTCAAGAAAATCGTCATCCTCAACGATGAGGATCTTCTTTCCCGAAAAAAGCTGGGCGGTCTTCTGTATCAGTCGTTCAATCCTCAACGAGGTGTCTTGCTGCGCCAGCGCGAAAGCCACTGGTTCAAACGTGACGAATACTGTTGATGGCGTGACCTCATGCACCACCGTTCGATAGGAGAATCCGGCTTATAGTCGTTGATGGGCGACGCGTCGGACGAGCGCCGAGCATCCGGGCTACCTGCCGAACAGCGACCCTTCGGTTTAGTTCCTGATGAGATTGAATTAGCATGCTCGTTTCATGTTGTTGCCTTGGGTTCAGGAGGCCAAGTCGAGCTCGACCAGGAGCGGTAGATGATCCGACGCTTGGCGAGCAACCGAATCCGCCGACACCTCCACCGAGGCGACATTGAAATCCGCCGACACAAACAGGTGGTCAATGCGCAGCAAAGGATACCTCGATGGGAAGGTCGGCCTCGGTGTGCGCCCGTCTGCCAACTGCGCATCGCGAAACTGCCTTTCCAGAAGTCGATAGGCTGGCGTCGACCGCAACGAATTGAGGTCGCCACAGACAATTGAAGGGTTTGAGCGAAATTCAGCACTACCGATCCAATCTTTTCCGAGGAGAGCGTTGACTTGCCTGACCCGATCTCTGTTCCTCAGGCCGAGGTGAGTGTTGATAATGTTCAGTTGATGGCCCTGCACCGCGACCTCAAGCCAAATGGCACCGCGCGTTTCGCCGACCGATGGTAGCGGGCCGGCTCTCATCAACCGGGTGGGATGTGCTGTCAGGATAGCGTCGCCGTAGCGCTCCTCTTCGACATGCAGTGCAGGATGAAAGTGGGCCTTCATTTTCAGAAGTGCTGCAATCATCTGCGCCTGATCGATGCCCCCGGTCCGTTTCCTGCCGACGTCAAGCTCCTGCAAGGCGATGATGTCTGCGCGCGATTTTGCAATCACCTCTGCAATCCGATGGGGATCAAGTTGCCGGTCGGTTCCGATGCAACTGTGGACGTTGTAGGTAAGAACTCTCAGGCCACGCAGGGGAGGGGGGGACGTTCCTGACAGTATCCTCATCGGGCAAAAGCCCGCGTCAGGACATTTCGTTGCCCTTGGTCCTTTGCGGTGCCGATTGAAACTTCCATGTCGCTCAAGCACCTCACCAATCTCTGCCTCACTCTAGGCCTCCTGCCAAATGTCCTCAAGCCTGGGGGACCTAACCTTGTCCAACGCTAACCCGGGCCTTCGTGAACCGCGAAGCCACGGGCTGAGCGAAGGATCTGCCCTGCTTCTTTTCTTGGAGGCGAAGGCGCAAACGGCAAAGGCCGCTTTAAAAGGCATCCAGGAGACGGCCAAGGCGCTGGCGCAAGCGCTGTAACGGTCGGTAGGGCCGCCGAGGATCAACGAGGAAGGTGCCGGGGAAGAGACCTGTTCCGCCGTTAAGATCGACAAAAAATTCTCTCAATCCGCGGGAGCCCGTATTGAGCGAGGTGATTGCCGCGAGCATGGAATTACTGGCCTGCTCCGCCTTTTTGACCATTGCCGAAGTCGAGCCCAGATGCTCAGCCAGCAGGCGATGGCGCAGAGAAGAGATCGCCTGCTGATGCGCGCTGCAGTCTGCCTCCAAGGCAAGATCGCATTCGGTATCCAGTCCTTCTGATCGGTTGTTGAGATTGGAGGAACCGATGCGCACAAAGGTATCGTCCACGATGATGAGTTTTGAGTGAACAACCAGGTCGTGCTCATTCTCATCCTCGTCTGGCACAACCGCATACATAACCATCAACCGGTTGTAGAAGTCGGCACGCTTCAAACGGCGGATCAACCGATCCCTGTTGTTGCCCATGGTCAATTTTTCGATGAAGCCGTGCGAGCTTTTCGTCACAATCACGGCAATCTCGGGCCCATTGGGTTCCCTCAACCGCTTGGCAAGTGCGCGTGCGACGCTGGCTGAGGCGAGATATTGCGTTTCGATGTAGATGTGCCGATGCGCGCAGGCGATGGCATCTCGCGTCAGCCGCCGTGCCTCGTATCGACCTCGCTTTCCGATCAGGCCCGGTTCGGTCAATGCAATCGCGGCAGGGACCTGCAACATATCCGGTAAAACCGCCGGCCAATGCGCGGACACTCCGCTTAAGGGCTCGACAATTTCGCCGGTGGCTCTTTTCCATCGTCGCCGCGCGACATCACCAATCAATTGTGCCGCTTTACCTGAAACAACCGACTGGAGATCATGAACCGGCTCATACGGCGTGCCATCAGGGGAACGACGGATGGGATTTGCGACGCGATGGTCAGGCTCGTCCCATCGTCTTGCCGTAAGGTCGATTCCGCCGAGGAATGCGAGGCTTCCATCGATCGTCACGATCTTCTGGTGGTGGCAGGCGCGAAGCGGATGCTGGAAGTCAAAACGGACAGAGATCTGCGGATGGGAAACGGGATTCTTGCGGAAAAGCTGCAACGACTTTCCCGAATAGATCGGGCCCATGCCCCAAACCAGAATTCGAACCTGCAGCTGAGAATTCGCATCGACCAGAGACAACAGAAGCTCTCCGAGGGTTTCGGAACTCGCCTTCGGTCTCAAGCGTATGTCTGGATTAAAGTCCCAGCCGATGATCCAGATTTCCTGACGGGCTTGTCTCAGGGCCCGGTCCAGAGCCGAAAAGTAGGCAGCGCCATCGATGAGGAACGCGGCCTTGTCCGCGATACCATTGCCCCACGCGTTCCGGCCAACGCGCACAATGGGTCGGCTGCCTGTGCGCGCATCCGGCCATTTGAATGTCGCACCGACCCTGCCGATGGAAGGGATTGCCTTGGAGGGGGCGCCAGTTGTTCGAAACTCCAGCATTTTTCGTTGCTTTTCCCAGTTGCAGTTTTGAGGTCTCGCCAAACGCCTGAGATGGTGCCGAGGTTCCACCGTTTCGACAACTTCCAAACAAGATCAGGCGGATAGCGATCAATGCTTGGAACTGCTGTTCCTCGCGCGTCGATTACAAGGCGTGTCACAACCGATACCGGAGTTCACGTGGCATGATTGCCTCAAGCGCGCACTGGGCAGTTTTGACGTGACACGCTTGGATTGATGCAGCATCGGTGTTGTTGGCAGCCGGGAATCCAGCGGTCACAATTCCAACAGCGCGTATGGCTTGCCACTCGGCTTTTCGACGTGGGCGGCCACGTTATAGACAGGAGCGCCGCGCGGCGTCTTGCCCAGGTATGTTCCGCGGTGGGCGTGGCCATGAACGACGGCCGCCACGTTGAAACGGTCGATCGTCTCGGCAAGGCGGGATGATCCGAGGAAGGGATAGATCTCCCGAGGCTCGCCCTCGACTGTTCCAGCGATTGGTGCGTAGTGCAGGACGACCATGGCACGATCCGAGCTTACTCGGCGCATGGCATTTTCCAGCCTCATCGTTTCATCGACACTTTCGGCTACCATGGCCTTGATGGCGGCTTCACCAAACGAACCGAGCATATGGCGACCAAAGCCGCCCGCAAAACCTTTGACGCCAACGAATGCTGCTCCGTCTATCTCGGTAGGATGGCCGTCAAGCAAGATAACGCCAGCATTTCGCAATACCGTGCAGACTTCGTCGACCATTCCGCTCTCATGATCGTGATTTCCAAGAACACCAAGGACGGGGATGGTGCAACTCCTAAGGTCTGTGGCGAGAAGCTCGGCCTCCTTGGGCTTGCCAAGATCGGTCAGGTCGCCAGCCATCACAAGAACGTCCGCAGCACTTGATATTTCCGCAAACATGTCTCGATAGGATGTTTTTCCATCCTCCGTCACATGCAGATCCGCAACTGCAGCCACCTTCAGCTTCTTCGACCTGTCAGTCATCACTGATCTCCCATTCCCCTCGCAGTTCGCCCTCGCCGCCGACATCTGCAAATCCCCAGTCCTTGACGTCGATTGCATAGTCGATCCGGGAGTACATGCGTCCTCTGCAGATCCGCATCTGTGGGAGTGGCATTTCCTGTTGAGCCTTGAGCCGATCGATCAATTCGTCGATCAGCCATTGCGGGATCTTGTCGCGCTCGGTCGGGTAGATCCAACGGAAGTTCAGAAGGTGAATCAGCAGCACCTCCCAATGAACCTCCAGATAGGCCAGAAGTCTCGTCCAATCGATTTCATTGCTGGCCCTCAAGATGACGTGGGCGATGTCGGCGCCATCATAGCGGTGCCTCAGCTGGATGAAGCACTTCGACCAGATGAGTTCGGTTGGACTTACGATGCGAACAGGAAACCCGCATAGTTTGATCAGCCGAGCATTGTCGAACCATGGATCGCCGACGGGCATTGTCCCGTTCGATGACGCAAAAATGACGTCAAAGAAGTGTTTGCCTTTGAATACCTTTCCGATCCAGCGCTCATCCTCGACTTCGATCGCATAGTCGCGCTGCTTGAAGTATCCAAGGATACGGGCGTAATCGCCGGCCTTGCAAAATATATCGAGATCCTTCGTGAGACGGGAGATGCCGGTGTAGGCACTTACCGCGTAGGTGCCGGCCACCAGGAACGGGATTTCCGAAGCGACCAGTTCCTCGATCGCCGTTGCAACAAAAGGTTCGGCATCCGGATCAATAAGCTGCGGAATGGCCCGCGCCTTCATTAACGAACCGTCTGTTTCAAATGGTGTCTCAGTCACGCTCATCCACATCCACATCATCAACAGGGTTGCTCCAGACAACACGCGAAATCGGTCGATGTTCCGGTTTCCAGTCATGGACTGCTCAAAAGCAACCACAGCTGCGCCGTGTTCGTATTGCGCTTCCGATGGATGTGGCCGTCAACGGGTTCGTGAAGCCCTTTTTTCCTGTGGTGGCCGGCGACAAAGTCAAAATTCGATTCTCCCCAACGCAAGGAGCATTTTAGTGCGCATATCGTCCCGAAGTGGAGGCGAGGCTGCCGTCGCCGAGGCTTCGTTGCATCTCGGTAAGATGGGCTCCAGAGATGATTTCGTGAACGGAGATCAATAGTATGACGGGGGCGCTAGGGATCACGAGCACGCCACCATCGTCGATCCACCAGGCAAACAGCCGGTGGCGTGCCGTCGTCGATTTCCCAAGCGCGTCAGGCCGAAGAGCATTTGCGGATGTCGGTCTGTGCGAAGGGCGTAATAGAAGTTTGGTCAGCTATTTGGCGTCTGTGCCTGGCAGGTTATTTGGGCAGACAGGTCTCGATTGTCGAAGACGGAAGAAAATTCAGAAATTGGAGATTGTGCATGAGCATCGGTTATGTCGTGGCGGTAGCGGCGGATGACAAGCATCGCTTTTCGAAGAAGGCTCTCACAAAGATCCGGCTTCTCACGGGACTCGGAGTAGAAGGTGATGCGCACCTCGGTGTCACCGTAAAACATCGCTCGCGCGTAAGGGTCGATTCGAGCCAGCCGAATCTGCGCCAAGTCCATGTCATGCACGCCGAACTTTTCGATGAACTGCGGAACATGGGATTCGAGGTTGGACCCGCAGATCTTGGCGAGAACGTCACAACGAGGGGGATCGACCTTCTGACCCTGTCCCGTGGCACGATTTTGAAGCTTGGCGCCGATGTGGAACTTGAAGTAACAGGGCTGCGCAACCCCTGCTCACAGATCGAAAAATACATGCCCGGTCTGCTGAAGGCTGTGCTGTACAAGGATGAGAACGGTATGCTTGTTCGAAAGACAGGTATCATGACGGTCGTGCGTAAGGGCGGCTTGGTTCGAGCCGGAGATCAAATCAATGTCGTCTTTCCGCCCCCACCATTCCTTGCCCTTGATGTTGTCTAGGTCGGTGTTGGCGCCAAGCCTCCACTCGCTGTTAGCCCAGTACGGCGGCGCGTGGAAGGAGTATCAGCCTTTGGGGCTTTATCGCAGGTCTTCCTTCTCGATGAGCGGTCGCAAAAGCTATTGCACTGGCAATATGCTCTCTCTCGTAAGGCTTGGCGATTACACCGATTGCGCTTGCGCTAGTTGAGACGGCCTCCGGGTTTGCGGTCATGAAGACAACAGTCACACCATAATGCGTTGTTAGAAGATCCGCGATATCTGGGCCTGTCACGCCGTCAGTCAGGCGAACGTCCACCAAAGCGATCTCCGCTTCGCTGGCGAGGTCTTTTGCCTGGTTGAACGACGCCACTGGTCCCACGACCTGGTGGCCAAGAGTGATAATCAGGTCCTCGAGATCCATAGCGAGTAGAAACTCGTCTTCAACGATCATGATTCGCATTGCTTGCCTCGGCGGTTCTCGACCCTGATGCATTAGTTAGAGACTTTGGCTGGTTGAACAACCGGTCATGGCGCTGGCCGCAGATTATTTCAGGCCCGATCATGGGCCAAGGCGCGATCCGAAACAGCTTGAGTGGGCGCATGGCAATGAGAAGCTGGAGGAAGCACTCATGAACTCCGCCACGGCGGGCAAATTTGGGGTCGGCGGCACCGCGATCAGTAAGGACAATTGGAGTGATTCCCCACTCGTCGAATAAGCTGTCGCTGTGCGAGTTCCAGGTATAGAAATATTCTTTTTGATCGGAAGATACCGGTGAGCCGCAAGTCCAGACCCGAACAAGACAAACAGAACAAAACCAGTGCGTTAGGATGGAACTGCTCGAACAGGCCTGCGTTGAGGGTCGCAAGGCCTCTTTTCTTAAGCCCTCGGGGAGATTTGCGATGAAGTTCTATTTCAATGTTTGCTCCGATAGTGCCAATGAGGAGGACCGCGAGGGAATCGACCTTCCATCTTTGGCGGACGCGCGCAAAGAAGCGGTGCGTGCCGCAAAGGAAATGGTCGTCGACATGTTGGCACACGATGACAGGATTGATGGGATGCGCTTCGAAATCGTTGATGAAAGCGGCCAGCTGCTTGAAACCGTGCGGTTTCGCGACCTGCTTGGTGTCGATTGAGAAGATAAGTGGGGAACTAAGGCAGGCCCGCCGCAGCCAAGAAATCCGCTGTCGTGCGGATCTCCACTTGCAGGGTAAAACGCCGGCCGAGAAGTTCCAATGCTGCGTCGTGCGTTTGGTCGGCACCGCTGCACACGGCATCCTTCAGGACGACCACCCGATACCCGAGATCAACAGCGCCAACAACCGCGGTTAGCACGCAGACGTCCGTCTCGCCGCCGGTGACGATAAGCGTGTCCACATGACCGCGCGTCAACTCCAGATGAAGCCGGCCGTCGATCCATGGCGAGTAAGTCATTTTATCAAAGATGCGCGCAGGAGGGACAAAACCTCGCAGCTCCGGAACCAGACCCACGAGATCGTTCGGCATTCTGTCGAGGGTCATCATTTCCCATTTCTTGTAATATTCCTTCCACATTCCTGGCATCGCCTCGGCAGTTCGCGGCGGAACAAAGCGGGTGAAGATTGTGCGCTCAGGGTAGGTACCAGCCAATTCGACGATCTCGCTGGAGACTGCCGCCATCCAAGGCACGTGCCAAGGCGTGTCCTCGGCAAACATCCGCTGCATGTCTATGCAAAGATGTATCCAGTTCGTCATGGTCGATCTCACCTGATGTGACCGTCTTCGCCGGGGGTCGAAGTCTGAGGAAGTGGCGGATCTTGGGGTGTTTCCTGTTCAGCTTCCTGCCAGTGGCGCTCGTGTTGTCCATCCGGTTTTCCCTCGGCCTCCCATTTTGCGTAAGCGATCTGTCTTATGACTTCATCTCGATCTTCTTGCTTCACGATATCACTCCACGCTTCGCTGATGGACATCCAACACTTCAGGAGCTTGCGTGTTCCCTGCAAACGGGTCGCGTGACCTGGACGCATCGTTTGAACCCCTATTGATGATCACCTGGTTAGGCATTACCAACAGATCTGCTCAGATTTTATCTTTGCGCGGGAACTGTTCCGCAGCGGACAGGAACCGGTTTCGTGGCGATTGCGTTTTTCAACGCCGAAAAACGTGAGCCACAGCATGGTTAAAAACAAAGCATCGAACTATTTCTCAAAATTTGCCAGCAGGATCGCCGATCTATGCGGCAAGTCAGGCACTTTTGCCCTGGCGGTAGCAATGGTTGTCATTTGGGCCGTCTCGGGACCGATATTCGATTTTTCCGAAACCTGGCAGCTCGTCATCAATACAATCACGACGGCCATTACCTTCTTGGTGGTCTTCGTGCTTCAAAATTCGCAGAACCGCGACGGCAAGGCTCTTCAAGCCAAGCTTGACGAATTGATCCTGTCGTCACAAGCGCAGAACAAGTTCGTGGGCATCGAGAAGCTGGATGAGAGGGAGCTTCGAGAGATGAGCAGGACGCTTGCCGAAAAGGCTGAATGCGTTGAAGACGTAGCGGACGACAAGGCTGAAGAGACGCACGTTGCCATCAATTCGAGATGGCCGTGAGGGATTGCAGGCTCGGCAGCCCTAACGGTTCGCCAAAGCATTCTTGTCCTTGCCGGCTTTTACTTGCAGGACAGCCTGATGGTTTCGATGGCGCGGGTTTCAGCGGACGTTAACAGCATTCGTCGGCCCAACTCGTTCGCAACAGGATCACCTGAGCACCGCATATCTATCGATTGGCCACGCGCGGCTGGAACGCGAGAAAGGCGAGCGGGTGAGGCAAAACAGACGCATCCAGCTGCTGCCAGCCTAAATAACTCTGTTGAGCGGCGCGGGTCGACACGAGTGCTTCGCACCATCGAAAGGCTCAGCCTCTCCTCAGGAGCACAAGACTGCGCGGCACAAGGTCATAGGATTCCGCTTCGCCGAGGTCGACGGCCACTGCATTTGGATCTGCCGTGGTCAATTCTGCGATCCATTTTCCGTCCTCTGGCTTCGGAAGCTTAAAGGCTACCTGGCCATCGTGAGGATTGAAGAGGAAAAGCACGTCATTCCATGCATTATCATCATCTGGATCCTGATCGCCTGAAAGGTGCAGCCCGAGCGTGGTGCTGCCTTCGTCTTCCCAATGATCCTCTGTCTGCTCGCCGCCGACCGGATTGAGCCAGGTGATGGCGAGACCGTCCCGCCAGCTTTCTCGTCGCAGGAGCGGCTGTGCCTGGCGAAGAGAAATTAGCTTTGCCGTAAAGTCGCGCAAGACCTGTGCGCTGTCGGGCAGATCCTCCCAATGCAGCCAGCTGATGTCGCTGTCCTGGCAATACCCATTGTTGTTGCCCATCTGACTGCGTCCGAACTCGTCGCCAGCCAGAAGCATCGGCACTCCGTGAGACAGCAGGAGGGTCGCCAGAAAATTCCTTTTCTGGCGATCGCGGATCAGGTTGATGCCGTCATCCTCCGTGGGACCTTCCGCGCCGTAGTTGTAGCTTCGGTTATGATCGTGACCATCCTGGTTATCTTCGCCATTGGCTTCGTTGTGCTTGTCGTTATAGGAAACAAGATCGTTCAATGTGAAGCCATCATGTGCCGTGACGAAGTTGACGCTCGCCCATGGCCTGCGCCCACGAAGATCGTAAATGTCGCCAGATCCGAGAATACGGGCCGCAAAATCGCGCGCGGTCCCATCCTCGTCTTTCCAGTAGTCGCGCATCGTATCCCGGTACTTGTCGTTCCATTCTGACCAGCCCGGTGGAAATCCGCCTACCTGATAGCCACCGGGACCAATATCCCACGGCTCGCCGATGAGCTTGAGGCGCGAAAGGACGGGATCCTGGCCAACCGCATCGAAGAAGCCACCGCGTTGGTCAAAACCCGCGGGCTCGCGGCCCAGGATCGTCCCTAGATCAAAACGAAAGCCATCGACGTTCATGACTTGCGCCCAGTAACGCAGCGAGTCCGTGATCATCTGCAACACACGCGGGTGTGAGGTGTTGACTGTATTTCCTGTCCCGGTGTCATTGATGTAATAGCGTGCCTGGTTGGGCATCGTACGATAATAGGAAAAATTATCGATTCCCTTGAAGGAGAGGGTGGGGCCGAGCTCATTTCCCTCTGCTGTGTGATTGTAGACAACATCAAGGATGACTTCTATGCCGGCATCATGGAAGGCGCGCACCATGTCGCGGAAGCCAACAAGCCCGCGCGGACCATAATATCTTGAGGCGGGGGCAAAAAAACCGATGGTGTTGTATCCCCAGTAGTTGCGAAGCCCCTTGTCGAGGAGATGCGCGTCGTCGGGAAAATAATGCGTCGGAAGTAATTCTATGGACGTGACGCCGAGGCCTTTGACGTACTGAACGATCTCTTTGTGTGCCAGCCCTTCGAAGGTTCCCCGCAGCTTCTCCGGGATTGCCGGATGAAGTTGCGTCATTCCCTTTACGTGTGCCTCATAGAATATGGAGCGTGCCCACGGAACTGCCGGCTTGCCATCATCCATCGCGGTCAAGGGGGCAGCATCGACAACCCTGCACTTTGGCATGTTGTGCGCGCTGTCGCTTTGGTTGAAGGAGAGATCCTTCCGTTTGCTGTTCAAATCATATCCGAAGCAAGATGGTCCCCAATTGATGGCACCGACAATCTCTCGAGCATAAGGATCGATAAGAAGCTTGTTGGGATTGAAGCGGTGACCGTTTTCAGGGTCATAAGGTCCATGGACCCTGTATCCGTACAGGGCGCCGGCCTTTAGGCCGTGAACGCGTCCATGCCAAATTTCGTTCGTATACTCCGGAAGCACAATGCGATGTTCATTACCGCCATCAGCGTCGAAGAGGCAAAGTTCGACGCGTTCCGCATGTGCTGAAAACAGCGCGAAGTTTACGCCTTCGGAATCAGGTGTCGCGCCAAGCGAGAAGGGCTCGCCAGGTTCGATGGTATACTGAGATTTTTGTAGCATGAAAATTCCCGGATGTGATCGGCGGGGAAGGAACACACGTTGCCGCAGATTGTTCCACAGCTTCGTCTCGACAATCCTGTTTCAAATCGACCCGGCTTTAAAAGCATTGCAGTCGCGCGGCGGCGAACGGGGTTAATCCACCTGCACCGGCTTGATTGTATCGACGGAGATCTCGCCGTCCACCACCCCTCGTTCAATGTCGTTCCGGCCCCGCTCAATTTCGGTCACGCTATAGAGCTTTTCATCGCGGAACGCGCTTGCATTGGCTGTCGTTACATCCTCTGCGGGTGCGGCGTCGACTTCCATGAAATCGAGCTCCCGGTTCGCTGCGACGATACGTGCGTCGCCGGCGGTTCTGGCAGCTACGATGACAATGCCATGACTAGGCGCCCTGTCCCATCGCGGGTCATCTGCCGCAGCCAGCGGTTCCAGTCGATAGATGTTGAGCGGCTCATTGGTTTTAGGCTGGTCGAGCGTGTTGGCGTCGCGAATTTGGGCCTGGCTTTCAACGGATCGCCCGAATGTCGTGCGGCTGGTTGCGTTATTGATCTCTTGATCGCCGGTTTTCACAACATTCGACATGATCGTTTTCTCCGCTGGATGAATTCAAGCAATCATTGAGGCGCCAGTTTGTTCCAAGCATTGGTGCGTCATCTGCGGATTTAAACGGTCTTGCTCTGCGACGAACTAAAGACGCGAAGGAATTTGAGGCGCAAGGGGCCGGTTCGGATGCCTCAGTCTGGTTCGAAGCACGGCCACGGCATATAACAGAAGAGGTGACTAGCTCATTTAGAGGCAGCCATCGACCAGCACGACTGTCCGCGGTCGAATTCGGCCGGTGTTTGACGCCGGTGATTACGGTATCCTCCAGGCTTTGAGCCTGGTTTCCAAGTTGGCCGCGTATTCGACGTTCGGACTTTCAGGCCGGCCATCGTTCTTCCGGATGCAATGTTCCCGTTCGCACGGTCGCTGTACTTGGTCATCGATTACATAGCTACCTACCCCGGATGGACAAATGGCCCGCTGATGCCGTGGTTCCACCTGCTTAGGACATCCTCGCGCATCTTCGGACCGGTGCTGATCGAAATTTAAGGCGTCGGATGGGACCAAGATCCCGTTTCCACGCGCCTTAGGTCTGAATGGACCTTGTTATTTTGGAACGATTCGACGATCTGATGAGTCGTGAAGAGTGCAGGCATTATCGAAGTGAGGTTCCCATGATTGCTTCAAAGCGCGCTTTCTTGAAGCTGGTGGCTGGCAGCGTTGGGACGCTGGCAGCAGTCCCGGTGACTGCTTGGACCAAGGATAATGGCAACGGCAACGGCAACGGCAATGGCAATGGCAATGGCAATGGCGGGAACGGCAATGGCGGGAACGGTAACGGCAAAGGCAGTGCCGGCAATGGCAGTAACAACGGGAATGGGAATGCCAACGATGGGGGAAAGGGGACCGGAGGAAATAGCAGCAGCGGAGGTGGCGTTAGTCGCGGCAACAGCAACAACAGCACTGGCGGCAGGGCCTCGCCAACTGCCGGAAGCGGGGGATCGGCAGGTTCGGCTACGCAAGCGAGTCAAAGCAGCGACGGCTCGATCAATGTTCGCCATGCGAATGGAATAACGGAAGTCCTTCTGAAGGGGCGATACATCATGAAGGACGCAAAAGGGCGAACAATCATCAGCAGGAGAGCGACTGCTGAGGATGCGCAAAGGCTGAGCGGTATCCGACGCTAACTTGTTCCTGCGGCGCCACCGAAGCGCCGCCTGCGTCCTGTTCACGACATCGAGCCTTGTATCATATTAGGCGTCGCTAATCGATACCACCGCTATTCATCTATCTCCATAGGTTCGAAGGTCATAGTCAGAGTCGTACCCTTCTCACCTGACTCGACTTCGAAAATTCCGCCGAGACTATCAATCCGTTCCCTCAGGCCGACCAGGCCGAGGCTAGAGGGGCGGACTTCAGTCGGGTCAAACCCGTCGCCTTTATCGCTGACTTCTATTCGAACATGGCCACCATGTGAGACTGCCTTGACGGCTTGTTGAACTCCGCCACCATGGCGAAAGGCATTGTTCAACGCCTCCTGAATGAAGCGATAAATGCAAATTCTTACGGCAGGCGCGAGTTCGGGGTCATCGTCGTCAATGGTCAGGGCTACGACGGTGTCGGTCCGTTGTTGGTGAGCGTCCACAACACGACGGACAATTTCGCTGATCGAAGCGTGTTCGATATCCGGCAGGACCAGACCTTTGCAAATGCTGCGAATTTCAGAGATTGCCTCGGCAAGACTTGAGCGAATCCAGGAAAGTTCCTCGTTTCGCGTTTCCGGCGTTGTTGAAGCGTTGACAAGAAGGTCACTGTCCAGTCGCAAAGAGGCATAGGCTACGTGTTGCGCAGGGCCGTCGTGAAGATCTGCGCCTATGCTGCGCAGGTAGGTCTCATTGAGCGCCGCCGCCCGCTGCGAGGATTTCTGGAGACGCCGCTGCAGCCTCCGATTTTCGCCCAATAAGTCGGAGAGTTCCTCTACGCGGGCCTTGAGCGCCTCGCGCTGAACCTCAATCATTCGGCTCCCCCGAAACACCAGCGCGGACAGTGCTGCGAAGAAGATGGCTGTGACGCCCGCAACCGCAAGCCAACTCCACAGCCGGGCCTGAGCCAGACTCTCTTCCAGACCTTCGGCCGTCTCGTAGAATTCGAGAACCGCTACAGCCTCACCCGACCAGGGTTGAAGGACTGGGTTGTAGATTTCCATGAGCGGCTTGCCGAGTTCACGCTCCAGCCTGCTCTCGGGATCATTTGCCGGTTCATATTGAGCGACCAGTGCTCCTGAAAAAGCCTTTTTCAATTTTTCGTTGATCGGAAATCTCGTCCCAACCAGTGGCTTGTCGTTCGAATAGAGGATCGTGCCGTCATCGCGCCATAGTTTGAATGACACCAGCCTGCGCCCCAAAGCGCCCTGACCGAGCGTCTCGTCCAGGGCGCGGGCGGTAGCATCGTCCAGCAGACCTTGGGTTTTCATGTCGGGAAGGAGGGGAGCAATGACACTGTCTACATAAAGCGCCGTCGTGGCACCAGAGTTGTGAATTACCGCCTCCTCTATGAGATGGGTGACGAAAATCCCGATCAACAGCATTGCGATCGTGGAGACAAAGCTCCCAGCAATGAAAAATTGCGACGCAAGCGTTTGGCTGTTCCAGCGGCTAAGCCATTTCATCTCTTACCTGACATAAGCCGTGGCCGATCGAAGTCGAGCGTTTTTTTGGCATCGGAGTCACCGGGTATTGTCGATCACGCGTGCTCCCGCGACACTGACAGAAAGATCGGTGCTATCCCCAGACATTACCTGGCCAAACACATAGAGCAGCCCAGCCAAGAGTACAATCAAAGCAATTAATGAGGCATTCCAACCGCCGTGGAGCGTTCGCGTCTGTTGTTTATCTTGCATACTAGACGTCCTTTCATTCAATAGCCACCGAACGAAAAGCTATGAACTCGGTTCCAGGCGTAGGACTTTGGTCGGAACACGACTTAGAACAAAACCTGCCCGGGAGAACTATCGAAACATCTGACGATTGGCTTCGATAACAAAAGAATCCGGGCTGTTCTCCTTGTTCGTGTCCAAGGACAGTTAGCCAAGTACTCTCGGCGTCATGACGCAGGGCGAGGCGCAAGCCGGACAGGTTGGGTGCTCGTCTGCCATTTCGTTGGCCGCAGCGAGAAACCGGAAAAATCGCCGCGTTCACCATCCCCGTCGCGTCCGGTTGACACAGCCCGCGCTCGCAAAATGAAATCGTCGTGACCTAAAAAGTTCCTGAACCTGGCAGTTCAAGGGACGCGTTCGTCACAGCGCACAATTCCTCGCCAGTTCAATCGAGGCTATGGGGTAAGAACAGAGGCGAGGACCAGTAGAGACCGCACCTATCATTTCATGCGCGCCATCCATGGGCGCATCGGGTGGAGGAGCTGACAGTGATGCCTGCGCTGGCACAAAGCGCTAGCTGAAAGGCAGGCCTTTCGCATCCACTTTCGTCGGGCGCAAATTGACGGCCCACAACGCCAGCGCCCCTGCGCTGAAAGCAGCTCCCAAGGCGGAGACACCGGACCAGCCGAAGTGGGCGTAGGCTCTTGTCGTCGCAAGCGCCCCGATTGCGCTGCCAACCGAGTAAAACGCCATATAGCCTCCAATCAGTCGGCCACTCTTTTGTGGATGCAAGGCGGCGATCAAACTCAGGTTTGTGACGTGCACTGCCTGAACGGACATATCGAGGAGAAGCACCCCTGCCAACGTCAGTGGAATGGAGTATGGAAGAAGAGCAATCAGGGACCATGATGCCAGCAAAAGCATCAGGGAAGCAGCTGCTGTAAATTGACCGTATCCCCTATCGATAAGCTTGCCTGAATATGTTGCAGCGATTGCTCCCGCCACCCCAACAAGACCGATCAGGCCTATCCGCGTGTGGGAATATGAGAATGGCTGTGCTAAGCGGAAGAACAAGCGCCGTCCACAGTGTGCTGAATGATGCGAATATCAGGAGTGCGAGAATGCCTCGAAGAAGCAGAATCCGATCATGCAAAAACAGGGTCGGTATGGAGCGGAGCGCGCCAATATAATTCTCTGAGCTATTTGCGGGTGGTTGTCGGGGCAGCCGCCACATGACGAGGCTCATCATTAGGACAGTAAGGAGCCCAGAGCCCGCATATACGGCCCGCCAGCCGCCGAGGTCAGCAACGACACCGGCAACAGAGCGTGCGCCAAGGATGCCTATCACCACACCGCCTGTCACCAGGCCGATGACCCTGCCGCGCTGCTCAATCGTTGCCAAAGCTGCCGCGTATGCGACAAGCACCTGGACCAGGACTGCCAATAGTCCCATGACAGCCATGCTCACAAAAAAAACGGTTTCTGACTTGGCAGTCGCCACTGCAACAAGAGCGATTGCAGACATGAGGCCTTGCCAGACGATGAGGCGGTGGCGGTCTACAAGATCGCCAATCGGTACGATGAAGATCAGACCCAATGCGTAGCCCACTTGTGTGAGCGTGACAATCAGACCGACGGCCGCCGACGAAATATGGAAATCCTGCGCCATTAGATCGAGTAGCGGCTGTGCAAAATAGACATTTGCCACGCTGAGCCCGGCAGCGGCTGCGATGATCAAAATTTGGTTGCTGGTCAGGCTGCCTCCCGGCAGTTCGAATGCGGCATGGGCTGGTCGTTCCGTCATCGCTCATTCCCTTCTTGTGGTTTTATATTGAAACCACTTGGTGTGCGGCGATTCCAGTTCTATTTTAGAACCGGATTGCCAACGGAGTTCGATGCAAATGGTTAAGCGTGTCAGTCTATGGAATAGCGGATGCCCGGTCGCACGTTCGTTGGATGTGATCGGAGATTGGTGGTCCCTGCTCATCATCCGGGACGCTTTCGATGGTAGCCGCCGCTTCAGCGAGTTCCAGGTCGGACTTGGAATTGGCAAAGGTGTGTTAGCCGCTCGTCTTCGCAATCTGGTGGAACGAGGAATCTTTGAGACGGCGCCAGCCTCTGATGGTTCTGCCTATCGGGAATATATCCTGACCGCGAAGGGACGTGGCTTGTTTCCTGTCATCGTGGCTCTGCGACAATGGGGAGAAGATTTCTTGTTTGCCCCTGAGGAGGAAAGATCGTCACTGGTGGACACGCAGAAAGGCGCGCCAGTGGCCCGGCTTGAAGTGCGGGCTGTTGATGGTCGCGCCATGGCGCGATACGATGGTCCAGGCGTTCCGCCATTGAAAATATCGCTCCTCATGCGGCGACCGCTTTTGCAACGCGCTGGCGCTGACGGTCACTCCCGGAACGAAACAATCCGTCGGCAAGCGCGTGCCGCTGCAAAAAAATTTCTAAGCCGGGTCGAACCCGCCCGTGCCTTAAAAAACTGATTCGATTGCTGATTCTTCTCGATGGCCAATAATGAGGAATAGATTCCTGTTTTGATGCCTCTTGACGACGCCAATCGAAAGGAACAGAAGGAGAACATCACCGTTTCGAACGACATGATGTCGTCTCTTTAACCGCGATTTCGAAAGGATTCGCCAATAATGTCGGCTGCCCGCGAGCACATCCTCGCAGATTTGCGCGAACGCATTGCCTCGCTGCAGGGTGTCGGCGTGAAGGGGGCCGGCAGCCTTCCATTTGGGGTCGCTGAGATCGATCGGATATTCCCTTGCGGTGGCCTTGCCTATGGCGCCCTTCACGAGTTTGCAGGCGGCGGATCGGGTACGGTTGATGGTGCAGCTGCTGCGCTCTTTGCAGCCGGAGTTGCGGCCCGAACGCCTGGAAAAATCGTCTGGTGTCTGACGCGACCGGATCTTTTTTTCCCCGCGCTGGCGCAGGCAGGTCTTCATCCGGATCGGGTCATTTTCGTTGAGGGAGACAAGGACGAGGATGTGCTTTCCTCCATGGAGGAAGCGCTAGGCTATGGTGGTCTTGGCGCGGTTGTCGGGGAACTGGTCCGGTTGCCGATGGTGGCGTCCAGACGTCTGCAACTGGCGGCAGAGAGAACCGGGACCATGGGGATCGTCGTTCGGCGATGGCGAAGGCAGATCGAGGCCAACGACTTCGGCCAACCCACTGCCTCTCTCACGCGCTGGAGGGTGAGCGTACTGCCCAGCGAGCCCTTGCCGGTGCCAGGCATCGGTCGGGCAAGGTGGCTGCTTGAACTGATCAGATCGAGGGCAGGCGAGTGTGCTGAGTTTGAAATTGGAGCTTGTGATGGCCAGGGTCGTATCCATATTTCTGCCGGATCTGGCAACCGATCGAATTCGTCGGGCCTCTCCCGGCATACCGGCTGATCAACCGATCGCCTTGATCGCAAGGAGCGGTTCCAGGCGGTGGGTGTCTGCTGCTGACGAGGCGGCGAGACGTGCAGGTGTACGGGTCGGCATGCAGGCAGCGAAGGCGCAGGCACTTTTCAAAGGGCTGACCCTGCTCGATGCGGACCCTGTCGCGGATGCCGAGGCTCTCAGGCGGATCGCCCTATGGGCGCTTATGGTCTATTCACCGATCGCTTCGGTTGATGCTTTGGACGGCCTTGTGCTCGACACCGAGGGCGCCGACCATCTTCAGGGCGGAGAAAACGCCATGATCACGCGTATCGCCAACCAGTTCTGGGCGAAGGGGCTGACAGCGAAGGTTGCGGTGGCAGATACGTGGGGAGCGGCTCATGCCTGCGCCCGCTCAGCGACAAGAAACACTGTTGTTGTCCCCCGCGGTGAGACTGTCAGGGCCACCGAGCGACTTCCGATTTCTCTTCTGCGGTTACCTACGAAGATCGTCAGCGATCTGCACACATTGGGATTTCAGACCATCGGAGAATTGTCCGCGACGCCGCGTGCACCGCTGGCGCTGCGCTTCGGACCGGAAATTGGCCGGCGCCTTGATCACATGTATGGGCGTCTGCCGGAGCCTATCGAACCGATCCGTGCGTCCGAATGGATCGAGGCGTCACGTGCCTTTGCCGAGCCGATTGGCGCGCCGGAGACGATCAACAAATATGTGGGACGACTGGTGAGCCAGCTCGTCGCGGAACTGCAACGCAGGTCACTTGGCGTGCGGCGAACAGATCTCCTCGTGGAGAAGGTCGATGGAACTCGGCAGGCAATTCGTGCAGGAACGGCCAAGCCGGCCCGCGATGTCGCCTGGTTGACGAAGCTTTTCAGGGACCGGACCGAAACGATCGAGCCGGGGTTTGGCATCGAGAAGCTGACGCTCGTTGCCGTCATGACAGAGCCACTTGAGGAGGAACAGCGCTCGTCCTCACTTGTGGGGGGCGCCGTCGAAGACATCACGCCGCTGATTGACATGTTCGGCAACCGCGGACAACGCGTCTATCGCCTCGCTGCCGTCGCGTCCGATGTCCCCGAGCGCAGTGTCCGGCGGTTGCAGGCAGCCGCCGAGGAAATCGGCGAAAAATGGGTTCACCATTGGCCACGCCCTGTGCGCCTCCTCCATTGCCCGGACCGCATCGAAGCGATCGCTCTTTTACCCGACCATCCGCCAGCCAGTATCACCTGGCGGGGAAAGCGCCATCGCGTCAGACGCGCCGACGGGCCAGAGCGCGTCTTCGGCGAATGGTGGCTGCGCGACAGCGAACTCGCTGCAGTGCGCGATTATTTCGTCATCGAAAACGACGCGGGAGAAAGGTTCTGGATTTTCCGCAGTGGCGACGGCGTTGATCCACAGACCGGCAGCCACGCGTGGTTCCTGCATGGAATCTTCGCATGAGATATGCGGAGCTTCAGGTGACGACGCACTTCAGCTTTCTGCGAGGCGCTTCTTCGGCCGAAGAGCTGTTTGCGACCGCCAGGGAACTTGGAATCGATGCAATCGGTGTGGTTGACCGCAACAGTCTCGCCGGCATTGTCAGAGCCCTGGAGGCGTCTCGTGCAACGGGTGTGCGTCTGGTTGTCGGCTGCAGGCTCGATCTTGCGGACGGCACCTCGATTCTGGTCTATCCGACGAACCGGCAGGCCTACTCACGGTTGACCCGGCTTCTTACGCTGGGAAAGAGCCGCGGCGGCAAAGGTCGTTGCGTCCTGACGATGGACGACGTCGCGCATTATGCAGAGGGTTTGATCGCCGTGCTCGTTCCCGATCTTCCCGATGAGACCTGCGCTGTCCAGCTCCGCAAGATGAGAGAAATGTTTGCAAGCAATGCTTACCTGTCGTTGTCGCTCCGGCGTCGGCCAAACGACCAGGTGCGTCTGCACCAGCTTGCAAACCTTGCGGCCAGCTTCGACGTGCGGACGGTGGTCACCAACGACGTGCTGTTTCATGAACCCGACCGCCGCCAACTTCAGGACGTCATTACCTGCATCCGTACCCGCACCACCATTGATGACGTCGGATTTGCCAGGGAGCGGCACGCAGATAGATTTCTGAAGCCGCCGGAAGAAATGGAACGGTTGTTTCCGCGCCATCGTGATGCTTTGGCCAGAACGGTCGAGATTGTCGAGCGCTGCAAGTTCTCTCTCGATGAGCTCACCTATCAATATCCGGAAGAAGCGGTCGTGCCCGACATGGACGCCCAGCAGTCCCTTGAGCACTACATCCGCGAAAGCATCCCCAACCGGTACCCTGAAGGCTTGCCGCGGAAAGTCTTAAAGGCGGTTCGACACGAGCTCGATCTCATCAGGGAAATGCGCTACGCGCCCTATTTCCTGACGGTGTTCAGTATCGTGAACTTTGCCCGCAGCCAGGGGATTCTCTGCCAGGGCCGGGGATCCGCTGCCAACTCCGCCGTCTGCTACATTCTTGGCATCACCAGCATCGATCCCGACACCAACGACCTGCTGTTCGAGCGCTTCGTTTCCCGGGAACGGGACGAGCCGCCCGATATAGATGTCGATTTCGAGCACGAACGACGTGAGGAGGTTATCCAGTGGATTTACACCTCCTATGGGCATGACAAGGCCGCGCTCTGCTCCACGGTTATTCGCTATCGTGCCAAAGGCGCTATCCGCGATGTCGGCAAAGCGCTTGGCTTGCCGGAGGACGTGATCAAGGCACTTTCCTCAGGTATGTGGTCCTGGTCCGAGGACGTGAGCGATCGCAACATTCGTGAGCTCAATCTCAATCCTGGGGATCGTCGTCTCGTCCTGACACTCAAGCTTGCCCAGCAATTGATGGGCGCCCCGCGACATCTCGGACAGCACCCTGGCGGCTTCGTGCTTACTCACGACCGCCTTGACGATCTGGTGCCGATCGAGCCGGCGTCGATGGTCGACCGGCAGGTCATCGAATGGGACAAGGATGACGTCGAGGCATTGAAATTCATGAAGGTCGACGTATTGGCACTCGGCATGTTGACGTGCATGCAAAAGGCTTTCGATCTCATACGTCAACATAAGGACGAACACCTCGATCTTGCGAAAATACCCCAGGAAGACAGCGCAACCTTCGCCATGATCCGCAGGGCCGACACGCTCGGCACCTTTCAGATCGAGTCGCGTGCCCAGATGGCGATGCTTCCGCGCATGAAGCCCCGCACATTTTACGATCTGGTCGTGCAGGTGGCTATTGTCCGACCCGGCCCCATTCAGGGCGACATGGTTCATCCTTATCTCAGGCGACGCGAGGGAAAGGAAAAAGTCGAATATCCGACGCCGGAGCTTGAAGCAGTCCTCGGCAAAACTCTCGGCGTCCCGTTGTTTCAGGAAAGCGCGATGAAAGTCGCGATGGTATGTGCAGGATTTACCGGCGGCGAGGCTGACCAACTCCGCAAGAGCATGGCGACGTTCAAGTTTACCGGCGGTGTGTCTCGCTTCAAGGACAAGCTCGTCAACGGCATGATAAAAAATGGTTATAGCCCCGATTTTGCAGAGAAGACTTTTTCGCAGCTCGAAGGCTTCGGTTCTTACGGGTTTCCCGAAAGCCACGCCGCATCCTTTGCTCTCATTGCCTATGCATCGAACTTCGTGAAGTGCCACTTCCCGGAGGTGTTTTGCGCTGCCTTGTTGAACTCCCAGCCGATGGGTTTTTATGCACCGGCCCAAATTGTCGCGGATGCGCGCAACCACGGTGTCGAAATCCGGCCGATCTGCATAAACCGCTCCCGCTGGGACTGCACTCTCGAACGGATCGGTGATACCGGGCGCCACGCCGTCAGACTCGGCATGCGAATGGTAAGGGGCCTGGCAATTGCGGATGCCGCACGCATTGTTATTGCGCGCGCGGATTTGGATTTCGAGAGCGTCGATGATGCCTGGCGGCGCTGTGGCGTGCCCATCGAGGCTCTCGTTCAACTCGCAGAGGCGGACGCGTTGCGGCCCTGCCTCAAGCTTGAACGGCGCGATGCGCTATGGGCCATAAGAGCATTGCGAAACACACCACTTCCGCTCTTTGCGGCCGCTGCACAAAGGGAGGCAAGGGCCGTTGCAGAGCAATTGGAGCCGCAAGTGGACCTGCGACAGATGACGGAAGGCCATAACGTCGTGGAAGACTATAGCCACACCGGCCTGACGCTTCGCAAGCATCCGCTGGCCTTTTTGCGACAGGATCTGACAGCGAGGCGCATCGTCAGATGCGCCGACGCAATGAACGCGCGCGATGGGCGCTGGCTCATGATAGCCGGGCTGGTTCTTGTTCGACAAAAGCCTGGTTCGGCAAAAGGTGTCATGTTCATCACCTTGGAGGATGAAACAGGACCGGCCAACGTCGTGGTCTGGCCGACGCTATTTGAGAAGAGGCGTCGCGTCGTGCTGGGAGCATCCATGATGGCGATCAATGGCCGCGTACAGAGGGAGGGCGACGTGGTCCACCTTGTTGCACAACAGCTCTTTGATCTGAGCGGCGAGCTGTCGGGCCTTGCAGACCTCGACATGGCAGTCAAGATACCGACAGGCCGGGGAGACGAGTTCGCGCAGGGAGCGCCGGGTCGTCCCGATTCAAGGGAAAGACCGGCGCCTGCCGTTCAGCCAAGGGGTATTTTCGTGCGCGACCTGCATATCGACACGCTCAAGGTGAAGACAAGAAACTTTCACTAGGTCATCGCCAAGCACTCGGGCGGAGCCAGATATCACAAGGCTTCGACGCGAACGTTGGCCTGGCGCGCGGCAGCGATCAAGGCAAGCCGTGCATAGGCCGCCGATCTTTTTCCTTCCAGACTTGCCGCACAGGCGCGCAACGCCCGAACAAAGGCTTTTCCGCTCACGACGGGCCATGTGTCGGCAAGGAGCCAAGCGGCTTCGCGTGTATTCCTGATGGTATACTTTGCAGATCCGATGCGGATAACAACCGGATTATTCCAGAGAGTGGTTTCAGTCATGCTTACCTCGTTCGCGCCGCTTAATGCGCAGGCATGCGTTTGGTTCCATCACTGCATTCGAAAACCCGCCCGCTGCGGACAGCGCTTCGATTTTTGCCGACTAGCACCGTCGGAACCCGGCAATGCCAGCACAGGTAGAGACAAGATACGTTCAGGTTGTACTTGGGCTCCCTCAGCGGAACCTTCAGCATCCGAAGGAGTTAACCCGCCCGGCGCAGTTTCGCGGTCAGAGTGATAGGGGAGAATTGCCGCACCGTCGGCCCGCCCTATGTAAATCATCCGTCCCTCGGGAAGATGAGCTTGAAGCCGCTCGCTGCTCCGAAGACCAACAATAGCAGTCGAGTTCCCTTGCAGATGCAGACAGCCAACTTCGCCACCATCCTTGCTGGAGTTCCACAGCCATATCTCGTTCTGGACTGTGATTCGACCATTGTTGGAGCCAGTGATGCCTACCTATCGCTGACTGAGCGAGAACGCGAAGATATTGTCGGCCGTCATATCCTAGAAGCTTTCCCTGACAATCCTGAGGCCGTAGGCACGGTGGAACAGGGGCCGTTGGAAGTCTCATTGCGACACGCCCTTTCGACGGGCAGGCCACATGAGATGGCTGTCATTCAATACGACATCCCGGGAGGCGGTTTCGTCCAAAAGTTCTGGACACCAGTTCATACGCCGGTGATCGGCGAGGATGGCCTGGTGGTCTACATCATTCAAAACCCGATGGATGTGACAGAGCGTGTCTTACGCAACCGCGAGGCGGATGCCCGTCTTCGGGTGGCGCTGCATGCGGCCGATCTGGCAACCTGGGAGTATGAGCCGGAAACCGACATTTGGCGACGCAGCCCCATGACTGCACAAATGCGAGGGGAATTCGCGGAGGATGCCTCCCCGGACAATTACAGAACGACCATGATCTTCTTCCCAGGGGATCGTCAGATGACCCTTAGAGTGTTGATTGTGGAAGATGAAATGTTGCTTGCGCTGGATCTCGAGGACATGTTGATCGATGCCGGCCATACAGTGGTGGGGCAGGCCTCCGACATGGCTCAGGCGCTGTCGCTGGCGCAAGCCCTTCAAGGTAAAATCGACCTAGCCATCATGGATGGGAACCTTGCGGGCGGTTCGAACGGGTTGGAAACGGCAGCGGCCTTGCGTGAGCGATGGGACATTCCGTCCTTGTTCGTCAGCGGCAACCTCGATGAACGGACGCGATTCCGTGCCCAGGCGCTGCATCCTGTCGGTTTTATCGGAAAACCCTATTCCGAACGCGAGATTCTGTCATGTCTTAGTCGCGTCGCTGGCGTCCAGCCGGCTGGAAGCCGTCTCGACCGGCACGAGGTTTTTGTTGGAAGGAGATGATGTGAAACAAGAGTGCGAGGCGCCAACGCAAATCGTTGAGCTTCTTAGCCTGCTAAACACCTGAGTCCAGATTTCGCTATTCTGTCGCTCAGACCTGACAGCGGCCGACGAAAAGGGGGTGCAGAATGCAAAGAATTCAAAGAGCAAAGACGGGTGTTGCCGGGCTTGACGAGATATTGTCCGGAGGGCTGACCCGTCATCATGTCTTTCTGCTTGAGGGAGCGCCCGGCACGGGAAAGACGACCATTGCATTGCAGTTTCTGCTGGAGGGCGCCTCCTTAGGGGAACGCTGCCTCTACATTACGCTTTCTGAAACGGAACAGGAACTGCATGAAAGTGCTGCCTCTCACGAGCTGACGCTCGATGACAGCATCGAAATATTCGAACTCGTTCCGCCGGAGAGTCTCCTTGACGCTGACCAGCAGCAGAGCCTGCTCTACTCATCGGATCTCGAACTGGGCGAGACCACAAAGATGATCTTTGAGTCGTTCGATAGACTGAAGCCCAGCCGGGTCGTCATCGACAGTCTATCAGAGATCAGGCTCCTTGCCCAAAGTTCGCTTCGCTACCGGCGGCAGATCCTGGCACTGAAGCATTTCTTTGCAAAGTCCGGGGCAACCGTTCTTCTTCTCGACGACATGACATCGGACATGATGGACAAGACCGTGCACAGTGTTGTCCACGGGGTGATCCATCTTGAGCAACTGGCGCCGGACTACGGCTCGGAGCGCAGGCGCCTGCGCATCGTGAAATATCGTGGCCAGTCGTTCAGAGGGGGGTTCCACGACTTCATCATCAAGACTGGCGGCGTCGTCGTTTTTCCAAGGCTCAGGGCAATCGAACATAGAGCGGACTTCGACCGAAGGACATTGCTAAGCGGCGTCGAGGAACTGGATGGCCTGCTCGGTGGCGGCATTGAACGGGGCTCAAGCACGCTCCTGATTGGCCCGGCGGGTACCGGCAAGACCATATTCGCTCTCCAGTTCGTGGATGCCGCCGTCAAGCGAGGCGAGCGGGCGGCAGTATTTTTGTTCGACGAGGAGCTCGGCCTGCTGTTTGCCCGAACGACGGCCATGGGCATCGACCTCAGGAAAATGAGGGATGACGGTCTGATCCATATTGAACAGCTGGATGCCGCTGAGGTGTCTCCGGGAGAATTCGCCCAACGCGTCAGGGATCGTGTGTCCGATTTCGATGCGACGATTGTTGTCGTCGACAGCATCAACGGTTACCAGGCAGCGATGCCGGAAGAGAACGCGCTCATCCTGCACATGCACGAATTGCTGCAATTCCTGAACCGCCAGGGCGCTGCCACCTTTTTGACCGTGGCGCAGCACGGCTTGGTGGGCGACATGAAATCCCCGGTCGACGTCACCTATCTTGCCGACAACGTTGTCCTACTGCGCTACTTCGAGGCGCTTGGAAGAGTCAGGCGCGCGGTGTCGGTGATCAAGAAGCGCACCAGCAAACACGAGGAGACGATCCGGGAGTTCACGATCAGCGACCGCGGCCTGACCCTTGGCGGCCCCTTATCCGAATTCCAGGGCGTTCTCAGGGGCGTTCCAAGCTATATGGGACAGGGCGCAGAGCTGTTGTCTCAATTGGAGGACGACAGCAATTCCTGACCTCGCCAACACCATACTCGTACTTGCTCCGGCAGGTCGCGATGCACAGATTGCCGTGTCGCTGCTTGCGGAAGCAGGTATGACCTCGGAAGCGATTTTTGATCTTTCGGCCCTTCTTCACAGGATCGGCGACCAAACGGACTTCGTCGTTTTGACGGAAGAGGCGCTAAGGACAGCCGATCTGCGGCCACTGTCAGAGTGGATCAGGAGCCAGCCCAGCTGGTCCGATATGCCCTTCATCGTCTTGACCCAAAGAGGCGGCGGTCCCGAGCGCAATCCTGCCGCCGCACGTCTTTCCGAGGTTCTCGGTAATGTGAGTTTCGTGGAGCGGCCGTTTCATGCAACCACCTTCATCAGTGTGGCACAGACTGCTTTGCGTGGTCGGCGGCGCCAATACGAAGCGCGCGGACGAATCGAGGCGTTGGACGAGGGCGAACGAAAGCTGCAGACGGCACTCGAGGCCGGGCGGCTCGGTGCCTGGGAGCTGGACCTTTCCACCAACCACTTGACGACATCTGCGACTTGCCGGGCAATCTTTGGCCGGAGGCAAGACGAAGCATTTACCTATGAGGATCTCTTGTCAGCCATTCATCCGGATGACCTTGAGCGGATGCAGGATGCTGTCTCGGCGACGATCGAAACCGGCGCCGATTACGCGATCGAATATCGGACTCGCTGGCGGGATGGTTCCATACACTGGGCAGAAATCAGGGCGCAGCTTTACCGCAACAGGGACGGGAAAGCGGTCAAACTGGTAGGAGTGTCGGCCGATATCACCGATCGTCGGATCGCCGAGGAACAGCAAAGGAAGCTGAACGAAGTCCTGGAGGAGCGCGTTGCCGCTCGGACTGCCGAATTGGAGGCCGCTCACGCTGTCGTTTTGGCCGAGGTCGCGCAACGTGAGAAGGCGGAGGAGCAACTTCGCCAAGCCCAGAAACTGGAAGCAATCGGTCAATTGACCGGTGGGGTGGCTCATGACTTCAACAATCTGCTGATGGCCGTCCTTGGAAATCTCGAGCTCATACGCAAGAACATCGGTGATGATCCACGCATGCAACGGCTGATCGAGGGCGCAGTGCAGGGAGCGCGGCGCGGGGCTTCGCTGACACAGCGCCTGTTGGCGTTTGCTAGACGGCAGGACCTTCAGGTCAAGCCGGTCGACCTCAGGACTTTGATGGCCGACATGGACGACCTTCTGGCCCGCTCGATAGGCCCGATGGTTACGCTGCGGCGAGACGTGCCTGAAGACCTGCCGCCCGTACTGGCAGACGCCAACCAGATAGAACTTGCCCTACTGAATCTTGCGGTCAATTCGCGCGACGCCATGCCGGAAGGAGGCACGCTTACCATCTCGCTACGGGAACAACATGTCGCAGTTGGCGGCGGTGATCTCGATGCGGGCCGTTATGTTGTCCTTTCAGTGACGGATACCGGTTATGGAATGGACGAGGAAACGCTTGGCAAAGCGATCGAACCGTTCTTTTCGACAAAGGAATTGGGAAAGGGAACCGGTCTTGGCCTTTCGATGATCCATGGACTTGCCTTGCAGCTCAGCGGTCACTTCGACTTGCAGAGCATCCCGGGGGAAGGTACGACGGCGGAATTGTGGATACCCGTTGCGGTCGCGGCGAGCGAGGTTTCTTATCAGCCGGCGCCGCCGGCACAAGAACCGCTCGAGCAGGGGTCGAAGCGGATCCTTCTGGTCGATGACGACATTCTCATCGCCATGAGTTCCGCTGACATGGTGACGGATCTCGGTCATGAAGTGGTAGAAGTTCATTCCGGTGCGGAAGCGATCAGCGTCCTTGAGAAGGGCGAGGAGTTCGATCTTATGATCACGGACTTTTCAATGCCCGGGATGAACGGTGCCGATCTCACCATAGCGGCGCGTGAGATCAGGCCCCACCTTCCGGTGCTTTTGGCGACGGGGTATGCGGATTTGCCAAATGGCATGCAGGTCGATGCCTACAGGCTAAGCAAGCCCTATTCTCAGGATCAACTGGCGACAGAGATCGCCAAGGCGCTCAGAAGCTGAAGAGCGATGCATTTCGTGTCGCTTGCGCCAGCTTGCGACCGGCGCGCAACGAAATCATCTGTGGCCGCGTCGCCCAGACCTGAACGCGTTGGATGGTCGGCTGTCGTGCAATGATCCTACCACTGATCCGCCTTGCACGGTCACCGATCTTTCCGAAGCCGCCGCTCGAGATACGTTATTTGTGAACCACATCAGTCAGTTCAAGCACATCAGCCAGTGGCCGCAGTCTGAAGATAAGGGTTGCCTGAGGTTGAGGATGCAAGGGGCAGGCATTCATTCACTCACCCCCATTGTCGCAAACAGGATCCTGGCTACCATCAGTCTCGCCAAGGTTCCCGTGACCCACGTCGAACAAAGTCTCCGATACTGCGCAAGTTGTCATTGTGGAGCCTTTCGGCAGACGATCATTTCGCCCTTGCTTGTCTTTGTATGGTAGAGGGGATGGACATCTGGTCGAGCGCCTCAAGGATTCGCCGCACCCCTTCGTGAGACGTCGAATAGTAGATTGTCTGGGCATCCCGGCGCGTCGCTACCACGCCGGCTGCACGGAACCTGGCAAGATGTTGCGACAAGGCGGACTGAGAAAGGCCCACCTTCTCTGCAAGGTCGGTAACGTTATGTTCTTCCTGAAAAATCAATGAAGCGATGAGAAGCCTCTTGTCGTTTGCAAGGAGTGCCAGGAGCTTCGCCTGGTCGACGAAGTTGGAAATGTCAGTCATTTGATTCACCACGTATATGAATTGTTGCTTACTTATACGTAAGATGTCTTCGGCGCCATGTGCTCCAAGATTATATTTTGGCAAGGTTCAGATGCCCGCCCTTCCGGCTCGGGAATGCCCTTGCCGAGCATTCGGATCAGCCAAGTCCATCTCCGCAAATTGTGTGGCCCTTCGCATTGCTGGTTGCAACAATACCATTTGCCCTTTGGAAAAGGCGAAGCGCTGCGTTGGCGCAGACAGATGACGTCGACGCTGTGAGGGCAATTATTGGCATTTAGCCCCAACGCGTACGTTATCGTACTGAACACTCTCGACAATTAGACGTTTTCCTCATGCACCGTTGAGGAGATAGGTCATGTCAAAAAAGCAAATAATCGGTTTCCCGTGGGACATAGGACATGGTCGACCTCGGCCATCTTTATCGGCTGACCACCGTCGGCAGGCACCATGTTCAGCCACAGAAGGAATGATTGGCGGCGGAGATCACCCCAAGCCGGCCTGACGCGAAGGCCGGTTTTGGTACATGGGCCGGCAGTCAACATGCAAAGAAGAACAGGACGATGAAATGAACGAAGGCGATACCCGCAAACCTTCGAGGTCAAGCAAGCAACAGAGGCTGGAGGCCTTTGAGGAGACCGCACGCTTCGCAAGACAGGTAGCAGATGAAGAGCGAAAGAAGCGTGAGGCCAAGACAGAGCGCCTCAGACAGGCGCGACTGAACGCAAGTGGCAAGGACCAGCAGGCATGACGCTTGAGATCCGGCGTTGGCAAATCGGCAACCGCTCAGTCTGAAGGCCGCCGCGTCACGCCCCAGCCTCATGCCTGCTATTGGGGTCGAGCCACCGTGCATGACAAAGCGTTCGACAGGACGTCATCACGCCTGAAAATGGTCACGACGGGCCGGGGTTTTGCAGGATCGAGCGGAACGGAATCAAAGCGACCACGCGCCTTTGCTCGTCGCGCACCTCCAGTATCCTTCCGTCTGGCGCCGCTCCAGCGCTTATCTCTGCTGCCAGGAGTTCGCGTGCAGCGGCGCTGGCTTCAGATATCGCGTCCTGCAGATCCACACATAACGAACCCTCAGGATCCTCTATGAACTCACTGCCATGCCTAATGTCGAAAAAAAATCGCTGCATTGTATTGTCGGGTTTCGCCTAATTCATCCGTACGATCGCTGTTAAAAGCCATTGGGACCGAATTGTTCCGAGCGATGTTGACGACACACAACGACATTGCCAGGCGCAGGAGAAAGAGACGCATGGATAATCCAACCAGGCGTTTGCAGGGACGGGCTCCCACGCGCTGGCCGGACTTCGGGGGCCTTCTCGTGACACAATTTGAGCAGAACGGGTTCTTCAGTGCTTGCATTCATGCCGCACGATCGTGCCGTAACTCCGCATTCTCGGATAGCGCGCGCTAACCCTCGATTTGATTTTCCATAACAACAAATGCGCTGATGAGTCTCAGGGTGAAGTGAGGGCCTCGATACGGGTCAGGTGCATCCTCAGATCAGGCAAGATTTTTATGGCCGTCCGTTTCAACGTACGCCTCCGAGGAGGACCGCCTTGCTGAGAAGTGAGGCGAACTGGATGTTCTGTCTATATGGACGTCAATATGGACAGTGTGAGCATCGTGGATTTAACGATAGAGAAGCGGCCGCAGGTCAGC